>Ga0315291_10002876_pt1 | contig 22387 bp, 23 predicted proteins | sample YL17G12_20_MG_FD_203070 | JGI IMG/M metagenome (GOLD analysis project Ga0315291, IMG submission 203070) | Sediment microbial communities from Yellowstone Lake, YNP, Wyoming, USA - YL17G12_20 | ecosystem: Environmental > Aquatic > Freshwater > Lake > Sediment | place: USA: Wyoming | collected... | reverse complement strand
GAAAGTTTGTTAATGATTGAAAATTAAGTTAGGCCTGATCCAAAAGATATCAGGAAAGGGAGGTGTAAAATGAGAGCAATTCTTTCAGGGATGATTGTCACGCTATTGTTGACTTCTTGTGTACCGATGCTAACACCCGAGGAAAGGGCGCATTTTTTCGGAAAAGAGCCGTCATTATCCGAAATTGCGGCACTACTCGAAGATTACGCTACACGAAACAACTTAGTAGTAGCCGCCCCCCAGGATAGTATTAAAAGACAACCAGGTGTAGGTACTATAATACCAGCATACATGCGCCCCATTACCATACCTGTAGAGCAGGAGGAGGGTACCTGGCCTAAGGAGGAACCTAAGTCCACTGGTTACGTTCAACTTGTCGAAACATCGGGCTACCCCCCTGCTAATGCTAGTGAAACTGGATATCGTGCGACATTAAGGGATACGTATGAATCCAGTACGGGAAAAGTGGTTGGTGAGATTGAGTACCGTCTCTTCATCAGCAAAGGAGTCATTAAGGCATTTACCTATAGGGAAAAGGGGGACGTTCACATAGTAAGAAAAACAAAATAGTATTCGTGTCTGAGAAGACCGAACCAACCTACGAAGGTGATGTCGCTATAATGCGGCGTCCTATTGAGCGTATTAGTGCCGATTTTGATGGCTATTCGTTTTGAATTGCTGAAATTTCGCATTATAAGTGAAATCCCTTTTTCAGTTTTTTGTGCGTAAATTGTCTTGCGTTCGGGCCGCTATAATCAGCGACAATCTGGCCGCTGCCGAGAAGTTTCCATTTGTATATAACCAATCCTTCAAGGCCGACAGGGCCGCGAGCGTGAATTTTGCTGGTGCTTATTCCGACTTCGGCGCCAAGGCCGTAACGGTAGCCATCACTGAAGCGGGTGCTTGCGTTGAGAAACACATTTGCCGAATCGACAAGCTCTAAAAAATCGGCAGCAGCCGTGCGGCTTTGCGTAACAATCGTGTCCGTATGATGCGAACCATAAGTATTTATATGCTCTATGGCCTGGTCAAGCGAATCCACCGTTCTTATTGACAGGATTTCGGCAAGATACTCTGTTAACCAGTCCTTTTCATCGGCAGGCTTTATTTCTATTATTTTTCTCGTTTTTTCACAGCCGCGAAGCTCAACGCCTTTTGCTTCGAGAGCGATTTTAACTTCAGGCAGAAATCTTTCGGCAATATCCTTATGAACCAGAAGCGTCTCAGCCGCATTGCACACCGCGACATACTGGGTTTTGGAATCAACTGTTATTTTGACTGCCATATCAATATCTGCCTGATTGTCAACATATACGTGGCAGATACCGTCCGCATGGCCGAGCACAGGTATGTTGGTATTATCCATAATGAAACGTACAAACTGATTCGAGCCTCGCGGCAGCAGCAGGTCTATAAATTTATCCATACCAAGCATTGCATGAACGTCGGAGCGAGTATGCAAAAGCTGAATCCAGTTTTCAGGTATAGCTGCCTTTATGCTTGAATCGTGGATGATTTTGGTAAGAACCTGATTTGTATTTGCCGCTTCTGTACCACCTTTGAGCAGAACGGCGTTGCCGCTCTTGAGACACAGCGTCGAAATCTGCACCAAAGCATCAGGACGGGATTCAAAAATAACCCCGATTACTCCGATGGGACAGCTAACCTTGTAAAGCTCAAGGCCTTTATCCATCTGAATTGCATAGAGCGTCTTCCCGACAGGGTCATCAAGCTTTATCAGGTCCTCAATGCCGCTGCATACGTCATTGATTTTATTTTCGCCGAATTTGAGCCTTTTGAGCAAGGCGAGAGCTAATTTTTCATCTTTAGCCTGTTCGATATCCTGCTCATTTGCCCTTGTAATCTCTGCGGCATTCTGCTTCAAAGCCCAGGCGATAGCTTTAAGCGCGGTGTTTTTCCGTTCGGTATTTGCTGCCGAGAGCAGAATACCTGCTTTTTTGGCCGATTTTGCAACTGTTGTTAAATCCATATCTTAAACCCTGTTTCACCACAATAGCCGATTTAAAAGAGGTATTTTAACAAGCCTTCTGTAATTAAACAATGATTTTACCCCCACACCTATTTGTGAAAAGCGACTAATTTAAAATTAGAATGTAAAAACTGCTTCTGTTTTGACTTTATTTGCTCAATTACCGTGCAAATAGGTGTGGGGGTTTGCAGTTGGCGATGAAAAGTCTTTATATTTGACAAATTTAATCCTGAGGCTAAACTCGTAACTATAAAAGCGGGCGTAGCTTAATGGTAAAGCCCCAGCCTTCCAAGCTGGCTATGTGAGTCCGATTCTCATCGCCCGCTTTTTCAATAAATACGGCTGGTAACATGGGCAAAATAAAAGAACTTTATGGGGTCGAAATTCTCCAACAAGTCCGATAACAAAATTTTTATATTTTTTTGAAAAATTTGTTTTTGTCTGTTGACTGAGGTGGGAGAAAGTGGTAATGATTGGGACGAATTATTCAATGAAGTGGAATAACATCCATGCTTTTATTAACAGGAGAATACGAAGGCACAGTTGATGAAAAAGGCAGAGTTTTCATCTCCAACAAGCTCCGCAGTCAGATAGACTGCGACGAGCACGGCAGCAGCTTCTACCTGACCCTCGGCCCCAACGGGATATTGTGTCTTTATCCTGAAAAATATTTTCGACAGATTGCCCTTGCCGAGTCGCCAGGGACGGTGGCCCCCGATGAGGCAGTAGTCTTTGAGCGAATGAGTTTCGCTCTGGCCAGCAAGGTCGAGCTGGATCGGCAGGGCAGATTATTAATAACTGAAAAAATCAGAAAACGAGCGAACCTGCAGAACAACCTGACGCTTATAGGCATCCGCGACCATATTGAACTGTGGAACACCGAAGACTGGGACAAATATTTTTCAGACCATTTTCGCCAGTTCCAGCAGCAGACAATGCAGGCAAGACAGACTATTGTGCAGAAACAAAGCAAAGAGCTTTGAAATCTTAAGGCTTTAAGGAGAAGGCTTATGCAAACAATCGAACCGGACCACTTTGAAATTGTGCGTGATAGTCTCACAGGCGGCAGAACCACCGACGAGCAGACCTTCGCATCGATAAACATCCTTGCAGAAAGACTCGAGAACGTCCGCAAGCTGCACCGCACACTTATCGACGTCGAGTTCTCACCTTACGTGCAGGCTCTTGTCGAACAGGAGATGAAACTCGCTGTCAGTTAACCGGCATAATTATTTAAGCTGTTAATTATTATGGATGTTTAAAAGTGAATAATATGCCGGCAGAACATATACCTGTGCTTGCTGAATTTGCTGCCGGAATAAGCCTGAGAGAAAATGCCGTTGTTGTCGACGCCACAATAGGGTGCGGCGGACACAGCAAAATTCTTGCAAAATCTCTCGGCAAAGATGCCGTCCTGCTCGGCCTTGACATTGACAACAATTGTCTGGCGATTGCCCGGCAGAATTTGGCTCTTTTGCCGTGCAAGGTACTGCTTGTCCGCGAAAATTTTGCAAACATTGCGGAAGTCCTGAAGCAGAACGGAATTGAAAAGGCTGACTTGATTTTTGCAGACCTCGGCGTTTGTTCCGTTCAGCTTGCAGATGAGAGTAAAGGCCTCAGCTTTGGCCAGGATATGAAGCTCGATATGCGGCTGGATGACAGACTTGAGTATTCAGCCGCTGATATAGTCAACAGCATGGACGAAAAGGGATTGGCTGACCTGATATACAATTTGGGACAGGAACGGGCGTCAAGGAAGATTGCCCGTTCCATTATTCAGGCCAGAGGGAAGAAGAAAATCGACTCAACTGCGGAACTTGTGAACATCATATGCCGGGCCCTGAAATGCAGTCCGAAATCGCGAAAGAGCAGGATTCATCCGGCTACGAAAACCTTTCAGGCACTGAGAATTGCTGTGAATTCCGAACTTGAAAATCTTGAAAAATTTCTGGCGGCAGCGCCAAATCTGTTAAAAGAGAATGGAAAAATCGCGGTTATCAGTTTTCATAGTCTTGAGGACAGAATCGTAAAAACAAATTTCAGACAAAACAAAGCGGCCGGCATTTATGAGATAGCTACAAAAAAACCGGTAACCGCTTCGATTGGCGAGCGGCGCGAAAATCCGCGTTCAAGAAGTGCAAAGTTAAGAATGGCTGTCAAGTTATAGAAAGAAAAAGGAGTTTCGTCAATGACAACTGATGCAAAGATTGGATTACTTTTAGCACTTATCTTTATTGTGGCTATAACATTTGTAATTAACGGCCTGCCCGATTTTTTAAGTAAAAACAACAAGGCTCCGGACACTGTCGGCTATGTAAGCCATTACAAAGAGCAGCAGCCGGCTCTTGTCGGACCCAGCAGAAACATCGCCCCTGCCCTGAGCCACAAACCGGTCATAACCGTAGTAACAGAAACTCCGAAAGTCGACCAGAACAGCACATCTGCTGAAATTCACCATCAGGGTATTCTGCCTGCTGCCGAAGAGGCTGTAAAAGAAAATACGACCAGCAATGAAACTGTGCAAAAAGAACTTGTCGAAATAAAGCCCGCCGCAGAACAGCAATCATCAACGGTCTATGTTGTCTGCCCGGGAGACAGTCTGGCGGAAATCGCAAAGAAATTATACGGACCCGAAAACGGCAACAAACTTGCCTCCATTGAAAAGATCTATAATGCGAACAAGGACAAGCTCGAATCAATCGACCAGATTCAGGTCGGACAAAAACTGGTTATACCTCCGCTTGAAAATCAGACAAATGCACTTTTGAAAACGGGCCTTTTTGAAAAGGTTTCAAAAATTACATCCTCCAAAACCCCTCAACCGTCCAACGAGCAGTTCAGACAATACGTTGTAAAGGAATCCGACAGTCTCTGGCAGATAGCCGCCGAATATCTCGGCAACGGCAACAGATACGACGAAATTATCCAGTTAAATAAATTCGTGATTACCGACGCCGATACTCTCGTTGTCGGTATGAAATTAAAACTCCCGGCACGTTAATTATTCAATAGCCTTGACTGCTTTTCGCTACATTTTTATAGTTCTTGTCCTGTCTTTTGTTTTTCTGGCGGCGATTTACCTGCGCAGGAGCCAGAATTGTGCCTTTTACAGATTTCGCACCTGCCAGGCAAGACAGACAAGACTCAAACAGCAGCTCTGGCAACAACAACTGCAGCTTGAATTTCTCATCAATCCTGCTTCCGTTTCCGAAGCTCTTAAAAATAAAATTAAAACAACAGACCGACTTCGTTCGGACTAATATATATGCGAAACAAATTTGCTTTATCATTGCTTTTAATTATCGCGGCAGGTTTTCTGGGGACGGCAGCCCGCTGTTTTTACCTCCAGTATTTCAAGACTGATTATTACTATCAGGCCTCGGTAAAGGCTCAGAAATCCAGCTTCCTTGAAAGGCCGCGCAGAGGGGCCATACTTGACTGTCGAGGCAGAATCCTTGCAGCAAGCTATAAAATCGATACTGTATTTGCCGAACCCCGTGCAATCGGCGAGCTGAAAAAGACCGCCGAGAGTCTGTCGGCCATTACCGGTATCGGTCCTGTCGAAATCTCCAAGCTGATTCTCACCGCCCGTAATCAGGGATATGCGCCTATAGTTACCGATGCAAAACTCAGCGACCAGCAGAGAAAGCAGATACTCAAGCTGAACGGTATCGGCATTGAAAGCAGATGGAAAAGATTTTACCCTCTCGGCTCTGCCGCCGCCGTCGTGACAGGTTTTGTCGGCACAGACCAGCAAGGTCTTGCGGGGCTGGAATTGAAATACGACGAGGTTCTGAGCGGCTCTGAAGGCCGGAGCACTTTTTTTGCCGACGCTGCAAGAAGACCTGTCCGCCTGGGCCAGTGCGAGTCTTTCGCACAGGACGGCTCAGATATAATTTTGACGCTCGATTCGACAATTCAGGAATTTACACATTGTGCCCTTTTGAAGCAATTTAAAGCCTTTCAGGCCGAATCTGCGGTTGCTATTGTTATGGACCCGTGCAGCGGTGCGGTACTTTCGATGGTTTCTCTGCCTGACTTTAATCCGACAGACTTAAAAGATGCGGATGCAAGAAGTCTCGGCAATCATGTGCTTAGCGACCCTTATGAGCCGGGCAGCATCTTTAAGCCGGTCGTCGCTGCCTGGGCAATTGAAACAGGTTCAATCGACCCGGAGGAGACAATTTTCTGCGAGAACGGCCGTTACAGCGGCAAAGGTTTTGGCACAATCGGCGAATATCGTGAAGGGTTTGGAAATCTTACAATCCGTGAAATCCTTGCTCATTCGAGCAATATCGGGATGGCAAAAATCGGTCAGAAGATGGGGGCTGCAAAGATTTACGAAGGCATAAGGCTCTTCGGCTTCGGGCGAAAGACGGGCATCGACCTGCCCGGCGAAGAGCCGGGAGTTGTATGGAATCTTAACAAGTGGACCGGCTACAGCGTTGCGAGAGTGCCATTCGGCCATGAGGTTTCGGTAACAGCCATGCAGATAGCATTCGCTTACTGCGTTCTTGCCAATGACGGCAGAGTAATAAAGCCTTATCTCGTAAAGGCTGTCGTCTCCGATGCCGGCAAAAAGCTCAAAATTACGGAACCGGCACAGACCGGCGGTTTTGTCGTCAGCAGCAAAACAGCACACTGGATGGTTGGAAAGGCAATGGTCGAGGTTGTCAGGAACGGTACCGGCAAAAGTGCTGCGCTGGAAAAATGGCAGGTCTGGGGCAAGACCGGCACCGCCAATATCGCAAACCAAACTAACGGCAGCTACGATGAGGAAAATTACGTTGCATCATTCATCGGCGGCGTTCCGGTAGATAAGCCTGCCGTCGTTGTTCTGGTCTCTATCAGAAAGCCAAACAAAAGACTGGGCAAAGGCTATACCGGCGGGTCAGTCGCGGCACCAGTCGTCAAAGAAATCCTCGAAAAGACTTTGACATACCTTAAAATATAAATTCCAAATTTCAAACAATACAAACAACCAAATCTTCGTAATTTCTGCTCATCTATTCTGACCGAGGTAACCTGTTTCGATGCAGAAACTGACAATGTCTCTGGCAATCGGGCCGGCATCACTTGAGCCGTGCTGGCCGCCTTCAATAAGCACCGCAAGAGCAATTGATTTGCCGCTGGCGTCCTTTGCAAAACCTGCAAACCACGCATTACAAGGCTGTTCAGTTGAACCTGTCTTGCCAAATACTTTTATGCCTTTTTCTTCAAAACCGCTGTCGGCAAACTGCTTGTATGCGGTGCCGCCCTGCTCGCTGACAACAGCGTGCGTTCCTTCATAAATCACAGATAAGGCATTTTCACTCAAGCCGAGCTTGTAACCTTCATCGGCCGGCTGCGAGGCAATACTTTTTGCATCTTTAAAAACCCCTCCCCTTGCGAGAGCTGCAAATGCATTTGCAACCTGCAGAACCGTCGCCCTAAAGTTGCCCTGGCCTATACCGAAGAATCTTCTTTCGGCAGGGTCGATACCCGGTAATTGTTCAAAAGGCAAATTATCCGTCTGCGGCACAGAGCTTGAGATAATGCCCGAAACCTGTCTGAAACTCCGCACGGGACAATTTCGGTAAGACTTCACTATGTTAGGTTCTGTTATATCTAATGCACTTTTGCCAAAGCCGAAGTTATACAGCCATTTTTGAAGATTTTCAGGCGGAATTCTGGCCGCAAGCTGGGAAAAATAAATATTACAGCTTCCCCTTAATGCATTTCTTGCCTTGTTGCCGCCTTCATAGGCCCATTGCTCATCGTGTCCGTAGCCGAGGCTTTTTACAATCCAGCAGCTCGGCCAGCCTGCCGGCGCCGCATGTGAAGGGCAGGAGATTATCTGGTCGCTGCTGATTTTATTCTCTGCCAGGCCCGCTGCAAGAATCACAGGTTTCCCAGCCGAGCCGGGCGGATAGTGTTTTTCGATGACACGATTAACAACAGGCATATTCGCATCGGCAAGGAGTTTTGAATATTCCCATCTTGCCATGTTCAAATCAAAGTCCGGCAGGGACACAGACGCAAGTATATCGGTTGAGTTTACATCAATAACCACCACTGCCGCAGGACTGCCGAAGTTGGGGTTAAGATTTCTGTTTTTGAGCAGATTTTCTATTTTTCTCTGGAGGTCAATATCGATGGTCAGTTTTACATCGCCGCCAAACTGCGTTTCTGTAGCGCTGACAATTTCTCTGTCGATGTTATACACAATTTTGCCCCGCCTGCCCCTAAGATGCGGCTCACAGACATATTCAACTCCGCAAAAGCCGATAGTCTCGCCGTGCATATATCTTTCAAGTTCATCCTCGCTAAAGTCCTGATTGTCGGCGGGACCTGCCGGCCTGACCCAGCCGATAAGCTGCGATGCCGAACTTTTAAACGGGTAATACCTTTCCGCTCGAGGCCGGATTTCAACGCCGCTCGTATCGAGGAATTTAAGCTGAGCCGCAAAAACTTCATCATCGTTTTCAAGCTTGAACAGATCCTGAGACTGATGCATTTCCGCCACGTCGACTTCTGCCGCAAGCAGAAGTCTGTCATTAGCATCAGGCACTGCCGTCTCAAACTCCTGCTGGGGGTATTTTCGCTTCCAGGCAAGATAATACCGCAGCTGCCATATCGGCTCGTTTATCTGCTGGTTAATCTGTGCCTTAACCTGCTCAACGGCAAGATTTCTGAACTGTGCACATTTATGGATAATCTCATTTAACGTATTAAAATCATCAGCAAACTTTTCACGTATTTTTTCACTCGCATTTTCCGCATCTGAGCCGGCCAGACTCCGCAGCAGCTGTACCTTCCAGAATCTTTCGTCAGCCAGTCTTGCGAATTGATAATCTATGCTCAGGGCAAATTTTGCTTCATCTGTCGCAAGGACTTTGCCGTTTCTGTCGAGAATTTTGCCCCGAAGTGCCGGCAGCTCTTTGCTTGGCGGGGCGCCGATTTTCTCAAGCTGGCCATGCCATGCCGAATGAGGATTGAGCTGAATATATGCAAGCCGTGCGATGCACACCGCTGCAAAAAAAACACAGAATAACGCAAATATCTTTAATCTTTTGTCATGCATTGTTCCACTATCGTTCGTCAATTCTTGTTCCGAACCGATGACCGCCTGCGCCCAGCCATTTTCCTGCTGCGCCGACGAGCCATTTTATCAGGAACCACAGAATCGCTGAATATATCGCGACCGCAACTACTTCAAACACTCCTGTTTTTGCCAGTCCGGGGGCTTTTAAGCCTGCAAGCACCAAAGCAACCGCTTCAGTTAAAATTCCCGTTATGAAAATAGCCAGCGCCTGCTGGCGGGTGTTCTTCAGAAGGATTATTTTTCTGATATGAGCCACCGCCGTGCCGATAATACCATAGCTTATAAAGTGCGGTCCCATAACCGCTCCTGTAATATCTGCTGCAAAACCGAGGGCAAACGAAATTATAACTGCATCATAGCTGTCACAGTAGACAGCAAAGTAAACAAGCAGTATCAAAAAAATATCGGGCTTGATTCGTAAATCCGTCAGCGATAGCAAATTCATCGCTGCGCTTGTCCGCAGGACGGCAACGAGTATTATCAGGAATGTAAATCTCCACCATCTCATTGAATCAGTCCGGCTCAGTTTTGATAACAATTACCGCCACATCTGCTATATCATCAGATTCGTAAGCAGGCTTAACAGTTATATCCCACAGAACAGGGTTGGTTTCATCGACGACGCATCTGGATATCCTGCCGATAATCCGCGGGCTTTGCAGAATGCCGGGCTTTGGTGCGGCATAAACATAGAAACCATCCTTTATTTTGTATTTTTTCGGGACATTGAGGATTTTTACTCCGTCTTTGTCATCGCCCTGTATTGTGCCGTTAAAATAAGAATTAACATCCGGTGCAGATATCTTGACATGCAGTTTGCATGCGGAACTTGTAATCAGTTTAACGCTCGATATATCCGTTGACACCTGCTCAATACAGCCGATAACGGCGTTATCTCCGAGCACGTATTGTCCCTTCTTGAGATTGTCTGCGCTGCCGCGATTTATGATGAATTCACTTTTTCTGCGATTGACAATATTTGCCAGTACAAGGCCCGCAGCCGGGTCCGGCTCAGTCATTCTGACCCGGCCGAGCTGGTCGATTTGTCTTTTCTGTTCAAAAACTTTCGCCTGCAGATTCGAGTAAGCAACCCACAGTCTGTTATATTCGTGCCGGGATACAGAGAAAGGCGAATTATTTTCAGGGTTCTGATAATAAGCTGTCGAAGAGCCGTTATTCAGAAAGAAGCTGAAAATGTCAATGAATGCAAAATTCAGTCTGGAGGTTACATTCTGCGGAATAAGCAGCAGGATAAGACCCGTTAAAAGGAGACTAACGAAAAGTGTAAGCTTTGATGGTTTGAATCGCACCCGTGCCATCGGCTCATAGAAACAGTTATCCAGCACCTATTTACACAGTTGTACCGAAAATACAAAACGTCTTGATAATACCAGTACCATCGATTTTTCCACCCGCCGTCACAATGCAAATAGGTGCGGGATTCCTAAATTTTAAATTTTTAATTTTTAATTTTAAATTCTCAAACCGGTAGGTTTGAGTTTTATTACCATCCGTAGCCGTTGTGGTCCATCGTGTCTTTCCACAGTTCGAGGTTCTCGAGATATACGCTCGTTCCTCTTGCAACGCACGTCATGGGTTCATCGACTCTTTTTACGGTCAGTCCCGTTGCATTTGCAAGAGTTTTATCTATTCCTCGAAGCAGGGAACCGCCTCCGCAAATATGCATTCCATTGTCAATGAGGTCCGCCGCAAGTTCAGGCTCGGCCTTTTCAAGCGTTCTTGAAACCGCCTCGATAATGCCGCTGATGGACTCTTTGAGGGCTTCGCGGATTTCTTCGCTGGTTATAACAATCTTTCTCGGCAGTCCTGATATGGTATCTCTGCCGGCTATTTCCATCGTAAGCTCCTGCTCAAGCGGAGCAGCGGAGCCGAGCTGAATTTTAACCTTCTCCGCCCTGGGCTCACCGATAAGGAGATTGTACGTGCGCTTGAGATGATTGATTATTCCCTCGTCCATATCGTCGCCGCCCATGCGTATGGATTCGCAGGTGCTTATATCGGCAAGGCTCATTATCGCAACCTCGGTGGTGCCGCCGCCGATATCGACAATCATAGAGGCGGTCGGCTCGGTAATCGGCAGCCCTGCTCCAATGCCGGCAGCCATCGGTTCGGAAACAAGATAAACCTTTCGTGCACCGGCTCTTTCGGCACTGTCAACTACAGCTCGCCGCTCAACAGCCGTTATACCGCTGGGGACAGCGATAACCACGCGAGGTCTTATCCAACGCCTGCTGCGGCCGTGGACCTTGCGGATAAAATAGCTCAGCATCGCTTCGGTTATTTCAAAGTCGCTTATCACACCGTCTTTGAGCGGTCGAATTGCTGAAATGCTTCCCGGCGTTTTGCCGAGCATTTCCCTGGCCACAAGCCCCACCGCCTCGCCGTTGTTGAGAACGATATTTGTCCCCTTGCGAACTGCAACGACACTCGGCTCATTAAGCACTATGCCTTCGTTTTTGACACAGACAAGAGTATTACAGGTTCCGAGGTCGATACCCATATCCATGCTAAACCAGCCCAGTATCGTGTCCAGCAACACGCCAAATCCTTTCAAAAAATACAACGACCTGAAGTGAAGCTCCACGGCTTTACAGCCGTGGCATCTTCACATACTTCGGCGAAACCCGCCGAAGCATACCCTCCTTCGCCAAGGCTACGGAGGGTTACCCTTTTCGCATTCATCCACGGGTTTACACCCGTGGCTTTCTGCGAAGGCGGGTAAATTTCAGTTACGCCGGTGCCGTTGATTAACGAATATTTTCCACAATTTTAAAAAGCGTCTCGTAAACAAACCAGCACTTGTAAGCAACAAACCCGGCAGTTGCTGCAACAGTGCCGCAGGCCAGAGCCAGCAGAGCCGTGTAAAGATTGCTCGAGGCCTTTACCCTGTCGGTTGTCTGTAATGCGCTCATTCGGGTTCCTGTTATATCAAATAATAACCGATTTTACCATTTTTACCATGTTGTGGAAGCAATATCACCGACTTTCGGCTGCTGCTGAATAAGCTGAATCGTCCCTGCCGCCGCTTCCGTATCTACGTCGGTTATTTTTACATCGCATACAAAACTGTCGTTGCGAATCACATGGAATATCATGCCCTTTTCAACACCGTCCGCACTTCCTATTGAAAGCGTTACAAGAGAGCCGTCAACTGCGGTAACCAGTCCCTGCAGCGCAGCAGCTGCCGGCGTTTCAATTGCCTTTGTCGCAGAATCCGGCACAACTGTTACAGGCTCATATGTAACCGCCGAGCCTGTCTTACCGGCAAGCTGCTGTTCCAGTTTTGTTTTTTCCTCGAGCAGTCTTTTCTTCTCCGCATCAATGGCACCAAGCTGTGCCATCTTCTCTTCAAGGCTTGCCGTTATCTCATTCAGATTCTTGGTAAGCTTGATTCCTTCGGCCCTTGCCTGGTCAAGCTCTTCTCTTGTCTTTTTGAGAGAACCCTCCATACCTCCGACTGTCTGCTCAAATTTCAATGCTGCCGCTGCAAGGCTCTGCACCCTTTCATCAAGAGCGGCCTTGGCACGCTCCGCATCTTTCAAATTCTGTTCAAGCTGAGTCTTTTCCGCCTTGAGCTCTGCCATCTCGGCATCCAGCCTGGTCGCCAGCTCGTCCATCTGCCGTTTTTTCTCCTCAAGCTGCTGCTGATAGCTCTGGTTTTTTTTCTGCAAAGCCGTCAGTTCGGTTTTTAAACCTTCGTAAACATTTTTATAATTTTTAGCTGTACCGACATAGGTTACGACGGTGCCGCACAAAAAAAGAGAGAATAGCGACAACAAAACTATCAAAATCTTCGTAAGCGTACTCAAAACAGACTCCTTTTGCTGTTGGTTGTCAGGCTGATTACAAACAAACCCAACTGCCCGAAAACATCAAGATGGCAATAAGACTTGAGAGAATTTTACGAGTTGATAGCGGTAAGGTCAAGTTATTTTTGCCTTTACCCCCACACCTATTTGCACCATGGCTGAGTAAATAGAAGCTGAGCAGAGGCAGTTTTTACCGACAAAATTTAAGTTCGCTTCCCCAACGCAAATAGGTGTGGGGGCCTAATTGCGCCCTGCAAGCATAAAAATGCTCTTTGCCGCCGCAAGCTGTACGGCGGGAGAACCGTTTTTAAGCAGTTTAGGCAGATATTCTATGAGTTTTTCCGTACCGATTTGCCCTATCGCCAGTGCCGCAAGGACATTGCATCTCTCGACCGCTGTTTTTTCCTGCTGCTGCGAACCGGCCAGATACTCCAGAACAACAAACTGTCCACTTATATCTCCCAAGAGACCGAGCTGTTCGGCTGCGGCGAGTCTGACCTCAGTTACCTCATCGTCGAGCATTGTTAAAAGGGCATTGGCTGCTTTGGCTGTGCCAAGAGCCCCCATGGCACGAATACCCATATATCTATCGTCTGCATAAACACTTATGAGCATTGTCCAGATTTTTGGATATATTTTCCCATCGCCGATTCTGGCGATTGCTTCCGTGGCGTTAAAGGCCACCGTATCGCTTGAATCTTCATTGTCTTTGAGACTATAAAGAATTGTCAGCGATTCTTTGCTTTTGAGTTTTCCCAATAGCATCGCAGCATTTGCCTTGACTGTCTGGTCATCGGTTTGGGCCGCTTTTTCAATAATAGAAAGATGTTGTTTTTCCCCCAGCCTGCAGAGTGCATAAGCTGCTGCTGCTTTTACATTTAAATCAGGGTCATTCAAAACCTGCTGCAGTTGATTTTCACCCTTTTCATACTGCAGGTCTCCGAGTGCAACTGCTGCAGCAAATCTGACCGGCACCACCTCATCATTCAAAAGCTCGACGATTTTAGGTAAAAAAACGCCTTTTTCCCCTGCCGAGACCACCTCGATGGCATTTGCCCGAACCCTGCCGTCAGGACTTTTAAGGCCGGCAGAAACAGCTTTTTCCGCCCCTGCAACAAGACCTTTTGTACTCTCCGAGCCCCTGCAATAATTTCCTGCCATTAAAAAACTTATAACAAAAAAAATACAAAATTTATTAAACCTGTTATCTATATTCATAATCTACTTTCTACTGTCTATTTTCTGCTTCCTATTAGTTTATATATCGACACAAAAGCGGCAAAAATCAAACATACAGCACAACCGACTTCCAGAGGCTGGCCTGTCTGGCTGAAAAACGTAACTCTTTTGTCGATAAGGACTTGGTCTAAAAACCAGCCTCTTTGACCTGCCCTGTCGGCCGCTTCTTTTGCGACTGTGCCGGCAATATAATCATTGTATATCCGGCCGAGCGAATCTATATAGCAACTTATGCCGGTATTTACACTGCGAATGACAGGGACACGGTTTTCCACTGCCCTAAAGACACATATTGCCATATGCTGCTGGAGCTCGACTGTCGGTTCGACTTTGTTTTCCTTTTGTCTTACAAACCAGCCGTCATTGCTTATATTGACAAGCCAGTCGATTTGTTTGTTCTTATTTTTATCAAGCGCCAGTTTCCGAGCGATTTTCGGCACGGTATCTTCATAGCAAATCATCACGCCAAATCGATACATCCTGTCTGCGCCCTTCATTTCAAAAACGGTATATTCGTCGCCGGCATTTAGTGTGTAATCATAATCATAAGGCGTAAGCATCATCAGATACCTGCCAAGAAACGGCAGAACATTCTTAAAAGGAATATATTCGCCGAACGGCACAAGATGCACCTTGTTATAATGCTGCCGAGTGCCAATATCGTTCGGCTCATATAAAAAGGCAGAGTTGTAGCTCGTTTTAAGTTCAATTCTGTCGTTTACCACTTCTGCATTTCCCGAAAATGCACCGACAAGAAGATAAACACCTTCGTTTGAATGCCTCCGAAGGGCATTGTGAAATATTTTTGCAGTATCGTCTTCTGCTACGAGCTTTAAGTAACTGTTATCCAGCACAGCTTCGACCATTGTCTCAGGCCAGATAATAAGCGCAGGCTCAGCCTTTATTAAACAATTTTTGCTGTCGATAAGCATATTCAGGAAAGTTTGCTCAACAGGCTCAACTTCCTGTCCCGCCCTGGTCGGCACATTTGACTGTACGACGCCGATTCTCGGCCCGCCTTCAAGTAAATCGGCAGTCTGACTTATTCTGTATCGGCCATAAAGAATCGCTGCACTTACAGCAAGAATTGTAAGAAAAATACCGACAAAATTGGCCGACCTTAAAATTTGTCTTTTCCTTAAATCAATAATCGTCTCAGCAATCAGACCGTTGACCATCGCCACGAGAAAACTTACTCCTGCCGCGCCGAATATGTCTGCAATCTGAATAATTGTAATATTTTCATACTGGCTGTGTGCCAGATACCGCCAGCCGAAACCCCTGAAAATCAAACCCTGAAAAGCTTCCGCACCGACAAGCAGTATCGGCAGCGCAAACCATAATGGAATTTCCCTCTGTGAACAATAACGCAGACATATTGCAAGTATTGGCCAATAGACTGCAATATAAATGCAAAATAAAAACCAGCCCAGAACTGTTATTGGTTCAAGCCAGTAAAGATTCAAAAGCCAGTAACAAAGCGAAATGATATAAGCTGCCAGGAGAGTCGGCCAGATTTTTTCGCCGATTAAATCCCCACACCTATTTGCATTGGCTAAAGGACTTTTAAATTCGCCGGCAAAACTGCTTTTGCTCAACCTTTGTTTGTCCAACCAGGATGCAAATAGGTGTGGGGATAGACAGCCAATTACAAACGGCACCAAAGCGACCCACGCCAAAAAACCCATCCCAAACGGCGGCTGAATTATAGTCAGCAGAATTGCGCTTCCCAAAAAACATTCGACAACCAATAATTTTTTCAGCTTCGCTTGTCCCAACCGACAAAATCCTTAATGACGGATGCTATTTGTCCGGCGTCATATTTCTTATGGTTATTCATTCTAACTGCAAACTGATTTGCAAAAATTTCCAGCCGTTTGTTGCTCTCGACAATTTGCGCGATACTTAAACCCGTCTCAACAAAAAGTCTTTTAATCTCTTCAAGCTCTATCGAGTTAAAAAACATATTGTTTGAAGCTTTGATTTGTTTTTTTATTTGAGCAATTCTGTCTATGGTATTTTTCACATAACTTTGTGATACATCAATTCCGCAATAGTTTCTGCCGTATTTGGCAGCGACGACAGCAGTTGTGCCTGAGCCGATGAAAGGGTCGAGCACGCAATCGAGCGGATTTGAGCTTGCGGCAATGATTCTTGCAAGCAGAAGTTCCGGCATCTGGCACGGATGCCAACTTTGCCGTTCTGTAAATGTGCCGCATACCCGTGAATAGCTTGACCAGACATCATCAGGCATCTTGCCCCTTGAATCCGCTCTTTTGTCTTTATAGACAAGCTGTCTGTCGGAAGGAGTCCTTACAGCAAAATCGTTGAATGTAAAATTCTTTTTATCTTTGACGAAATAAAGCATATGGGTATGAGAACGTGCGAATTTATTTTTTGTCTGCTGGCCGAAGGTGTAGTGCCAGATAATCCAGTTGCGCAAGATTAGTCCTAATTCGTCTTCGGCTATCATTTTTACATAGGCTGCGTAATCGTCGCCAATGGCGATATAAAACGAGCCGTGCGGTTTTAAGACTTTACAGCAGGCCGTCATCCACTGTCTTGTCCAGTCGATATATTTTTGACGGTCGTGATTATCGTTGTAGTTATCGTATTTTCGGCCGATATTGAATGGCGGGTCTGCAAAAATCAAATCTGCAAAAGGCTCTTTTGCCTTGTTGAGTATTTCTATACAATCGCCGCAGATGATTTTGTTCAGCATCTCTTTCATTTATTTCTAATCGCGACCCTGTCCTGCCTGCCTTGAGCTTGTCGAATGCAGTCAAGCCGTTGCGTTAAACGATAGACGAAAGACGAAACGAGCTTCGCAACCGCAACCGCTTGACGCGATTCCCTGCTTCCTTGCCTCTTTACCTCCCTGCTTCCTTTCTAGGATATCCGACGGTTTGTGCGAGTATGATTTTTTTATTGTCCGGCAGTTTCATAGCCAGGGCCAAAGCCGGCTTGTCAACTGAACCTCGCACGACGGTAGCTAATCCTTCGGATGCACAGTAAAGATAAACATTCTGACTGACGTAGCCTGTATCGGTGCCTGCATAAAACTGTTTCTGCTCGTCCGGGGCATTACCCATTTTTGAAAAATCGGCTACGAAAACAAGATTTACAGGCGCATCTTTTACAAACGGCTGCTTCCCCATCGCCGCACGTATATCTTCCGCCAGAACAGGCAGCAATATGTGTGCGTTGGCATCATAAAGGTAAAGGCCTTCGGCCATAGCGACATAGACATCAATTTCCTGTTTATTCATAGCAGTAGGCGCAGTGCGCTTTCCGTCCGGCCGATTGATTCCGCACGCAGCCCAGAGCATATTTGAAAGAATCTGTGGGGGTAACTTCTCAGTGCTGAATTCGCGTGAAGTCTTTCTGTCTTTCAAAGCCTGCATTAACGGCTTGCCGCCATCGGTCTGCGGCTTTGGAAGCAGGATAGGCTTAAGTTCCTGTGCAGGGGGTGGCTTGACCTGCACTGTAGCAGTTGCACTAACATCCTTTGCAGCAGCTGAGTTAACATCCTCTGCCCAAATTTGCACCGGCCATACGAGCAGACCGGCCAATAGCAAAATACTTGTCCGCCATAGCTTCAGCGAAGGCGGAACGGCTGGAAATAGTTTCGTGTTCATCATACTTCTCCTTTAATTTTGATATTTCGGTTAGCCCTGCCTTCACGACTTGTCCGCCGAAGCTTTAGCGAAGGCGGATGACAGGATTATTTCTCCACATTTTAGCGTGAAATTGCAGGATTGCAAGGAGATTCAATGCGGCAAAAATTAACCACAAATGAACACAAAAAAACAGGCGGTCTTGATTAGGCCGTCCGTTGCGGACTCCTCAAATCTTCATTCTTCAATCTACAATCTTCAATCTTCAATTCTTGCTCTCCTGCTCATTCTGCATACTGCACCTTTGCCTCCTGAACGACCTTATTGCGGAAATACCTGCTCAGAAATGCCGGTGTGTGTAAATCTACCTTGTGGCCGAGCAATTCTGAAAGCTCGTCCTGCATCCGGAAAAAAGCAAAGCCCGGCGTAAAACCTTTTTGAAACTCAACAAGAATATCAACATCGCTGTCAGATGAAAAATCTCCGCGAAGAGCGGAGCCAAAGACGGCCAATTTAGAGATATGATTCCTGCGGCAGAACTCCGCAATGAGTTGGTTCGGAATTGTGAAATTTTTACTCATGGCTTTACAACCCGCTGTGCCCTCAGGATTTTTCCTGTCAGGTAGTCTGTGAACTCGGCCTTCAAGGTAAGCTCTTTTTCTTTGCTGCCGAGGATAGAGCTTACGTCAAACTGCAATTTGTAATAGCTTGTAAGTAGCGAGCCTGACCATCTCTTTTTGAGTTTTTCCGGCTCAATCAGCCAGCTCGATAGAAGAGCTTCTGCCGGTTTTGCATTCAAATTCCACAGCTCTATCTTTACCGCCCCTGCCGCCTTAATACAATCGCCCATATCGTCGATGGGGCGAAGGTAAACGACCAGCATTTTCTTTTTGCCGGTATCGTTGCTGTCCTTATCGTAAATGCCGCAGCGATTAGTAAGCTCAATTGACGAAACAGCCGAAATCGCCTCAAGTCTTGCCGGCTTATCAATGCCCATTAAAGTTTCAAGCTGTTCTTTGAGCTGTTTGTTTTCAGCCTTTAGCTTTTCATTTTCGCGCTGGAGCGGGATTTCGCTTAAGGCAGGCTCTTTTTGCTTTAAGGCTTGTCTCCGCGAAGCCTGTCCCCGACCGCGTTCGGGGAGCGGGGATTTGTGCAATTTAGCCTTTCCCTCGCAGCCGGCAAAAAGCAAGAAGACACAAAGACACAAACCTGTCCTGAGCAAGGTCGAAGGAGGCACAAAGTATATTAAATTATATTTTTCTTGGTGTCTTGGTGCCTTAGTGGCTATATTTTGATTTTTAATTTTTATTTGTGCTTTTATTGTCATTTTTATTTTTCCCTGCTTGCCCCGTGAGACTTGTCCCGTGAGATGCGTCTTACGCTATCTCACCGGGATGTTTTCACATTAGGCTATCTCATCGGGGTCTGTCGTTTTACGTTTAACGTAACCGTAACGAGCTGCGCAACCGCAACCGTTTAACGAAACCTTTTGTATCTTAATTGTCATTCTTATTTTCCTTTTATCAACTGTTCACCTGCTCACCTGTTCTACTGTTCATATGCCCACTCAATCTTACCTCCCAACAGCCTATACCGTCAACTATAAATATGTGCGTTTAGCCGTCGCCGGCACGGCGACGATATTTAGCCCCCTGGCCTGCCAGGGGGTTCGTCGTCATTCCGAGCGCAGTCGAGGAATCTATTTAAACAATCCAAAAATATTTAGCCCCCAGCCTGTCCCGCTATTTTTTGGCGGGGTTTTACTGGGGGTTTTATATCTGCCGTTTTTCCTTGATTATTCGTATGTTATAGAATATACTATAAAAATTGAGGTTTCTGAAAGGCAAAGAAAAATGAGAAAACTAATTCTCGTATTAACCTGCGCGATAATTGCTGGTTCTACTATCGCAAATGCTGACGAGAAACTCGTAGATTTAGTTAAAAAGGTAAAGCCATGCGTTGTTCTTATAGAAACCTTCGACAAGGACAACAAGCCAATCGGTCGGGGAAGCGGATTCTTCATAGATAATAAAGGCAGTCTTATCACGAACCATCATGTTATCGAAGGCGCTTATTCAGCCACTATTAAAACCTCAACAGGCAAAGAATATCCGGTGCAGGGCATTGTTGCCAAAGACACCGAAGCCGATATTGTCAAACTTGTCGTGAACCTGCCGGATGCCAATATAACATTCTTAAACCTCAGCGTGAATGTGCCTTCTGAAGGTGAGGATATTTTTGTTATAGGTAATCCCCTCGGCCTTGAATCAACCGTATCAAGCGGCATCGTATCGGCAGTCCGGGATATTCCCGCCTTTGGCAAAATACTCCAGATAACCGCTCCCGTTTCGCCCGGCTCAAGCGGAAGTCCGGTTATAAATAATAAAGGCGAAGTAATCGGTATCGCTACATTTATTGCTGCAAAAGGCCAGAATCTCAATTTTGCGATTCCCAGCGACAAAATCATTGCCCTCAAAGAAACCCCCAAAACCACCATATCTGAATCATACGCCTCGCTGACCGCTGATGCAAATGACGCTCAATCGTTTTATGACAAAGGCTTAATAGAATTATGGCAGGAAAACTACTCTGCCGCACTTACTTATTTCCAAAAGGCAAAAGAAACAAACCCGCAAGATGCCGGTGTATGGTTCTATATTGGCCTCGCCTACTCCAAACTTGGTCGCTATCAGGATGCGGTAGAAGCCTGTAAGCAGGCCATCAGAATCAAGCCTGATTTAGTCGAGGCACACTATAATCTTGGCAATGCCTACCGCAGCCTTGGCCGTTACCAAGAGGCGATAGAAGCCTATAAGCAAGCCATAAGAATTAAGCCGGATTATGCCGAGGCACACTATAATCTTGGCGTTACCTACGGCCAACTTGACCGCTCTCAAGAAGCAATAGATGCCTTTAAGCAGGCTATACGCATCAAGCCGGATTGGGGCCGAGGCACACTGTAATCTTGGCGTTGCCTACGGCAAGCTTGGCCGTTATCAGGATGCGATAGAGGCCTATAAGCAAGCCATAAGAATCAAGCCCGATTATGCCGAGGCACACAATAATCTTGGCGTTACCTATTTACAAACTGGCGACAAAGGTTTAGCCCTTGAAGAATACAAAATTCTAAAAACCTTGGACGCGGAACTGGCAAACAAATTGTTTAACTTGATTTACAAGTAGGTATTCCCGAACCGACTACACTTTTACTGCTCGGCTTAGGCGGTTTGGCTTTGAAAATAAAAAGCTGAAACTGTTGCATTGCAGATAAGATTTTAATATATTTGTGGAGTTGAATATGGGAAATGCCAGTTTATACAAATATTGCGATCAGTTGGGTATTATAAAAATCCTAGGAGCTTTAGAATTAAAGTTGCCGAATATTTCGCAGGTCAACGATCCACTTGAATGTTTGCCATTTTTTTATTGTCCAGATGATAAATCTGCGATTGAAGCAAGATACTTATCTGCATTAAAACATAAAAATATGCTCCCATCAGCAGACTACAAACAAGAACTAAATGAACAATTTGAAAAAGATGAGATTCGGAAAAAGCTTGCAGAAAATTCACGAAAACTTCAAGGCGATTGGAACCGGAAAAGTTGCTTGTTATCTGTCTCAAAAACGGCAAGAAACACTGTAATGTGGGCTCATTATGCTAATAAACATAAAGGAGTGGTAATTGGGATTGATTTCGATAATATCTTTCCGAATAAGGGTATTCAAATGCACAGAGTTGATTATTCTGAGCAGAGGCCAAAAATAAATATTTTGACTGATTTTGAGAGTTCGCCCAAAGCATTCCTAAAAAAATTATTAACCAAATCAGTCGATTGGAGTTATGAAAAAGAATTTCGTACGATATTCCTCGTTGATTATTTGGAGGACTTACAACGACAAGGTTTAGCATGTCTTAAAGACTTCAATGGTAAGGAAACCTGGTTTTTACGATTGCAGCCATTGTCAATAAAGGAAGTTATTTTTGGTTTGTACACAGAAGAGTGTTTAAAGTTAGCTATCAGAAAATTAATAGAACGAGCAGAATTAAAACATGTAAAATTGTATCAAGCTGAAGAATCAGAAACTTATGTTTTTAATTTAATTGACATAGGGAACATTAGGGCTGTTGAAAAAATCCCGCCATAGGCGGACTCCTTTACCCCGTGAGATGTTTCTTGGACTATCTCATCGGGGTCAAATCTTAAATCCTTGCCCTGTGAGACCTGTCCCGTGAGATGTTTTCTCTGAAAACTATCTCACTGGGATGTTTTCCAGCTTAGGCTATCTCATCGGGGTTCAATCTTTAATTAATAAATCCTTCAGCTACTATACTCGTATGCAGTATACTGCATACGAGTATAGTAGGTAAATAGTAATAAATAGGGGTATCGGGGCTGTTGAAAAAACACTTAGCCCCGTATCTATTTGCACAATGGCTCTGTAAAACCAAGGCTATTCAATTATTGCTGCCTGTCCCGCAACACGTTGCGGCGGGGTGCTATTCGTCTTTACATTTGTTACCGCAATGCAAACTTGTCCTCGCATAAGTGGGGATAGGTGCGGGGTTCGCGATAAATAAAAACCTTGTCCTCACGAAAGTGGGGAAAGGCCCCGGCCAATGGCCGG
>Ga0315291_10002874_pt1 | contig 22396 bp, 24 predicted proteins | sample YL17G12_20_MG_FD_203070 | JGI IMG/M metagenome (GOLD analysis project Ga0315291, IMG submission 203070) | Sediment microbial communities from Yellowstone Lake, YNP, Wyoming, USA - YL17G12_20 | ecosystem: Environmental > Aquatic > Freshwater > Lake > Sediment | place: USA: Wyoming | collected... | reverse complement strand
CCCTCCGAGATACGCGACCTCGTAAAGATGAGCCGTAAGGGCATAGTGCTCTTCGCCGCGGCGGAACATGAAATCTTCGACGCCGTCAGCCCCCTCGGCTCGACGGCGGCGCAGGTTGGCCGTAAAAAGCGGCTCAACGCCCGCGCCGTGGAAATAGTCCTCAACGCGCTGGCCGCGATGGGCATGCTGGGGAAACGAGGCGACGCCTACTTCAATACGCCTTTGACAAGGCGTTACCTGGTCAGCACCAGCCCGGACTCCGTCATCGCAAGCCTGCAACTGAGCAATCGGACAACGAAGGGCTGGTCCGGCCTTGACGAGATCCTCAAGACAGGCAAAGGCGCCGTCGAGCCGGTTCCGGGGCGCGGCGGGTCCGCGCGGGAGGCGGCGATATTTGCGCGCGCCATGTCCGTCGGGGCGGGGGACGCGGCAAAGGCGTTGCCGAAGATGGCCGACCTGAGCGGATGCCGCAACCTCATCGACCTCGGCGGCGGCGCGGGACACTTCTCTTATTATCTCTGCAAAGCATATCCCCGCCTCACGGCGACCGTGTTTGACCTGCCGCCGACAATCCGCGAGACGCGGAAATATCTGAAGGAATACGGAATGGGAAGAAGAATGAAGGCGGTTGCCGGCAACTTCGTGAGGGGCGAACTCCCCACGGGATTTGACGCCGCGCTGATCTCGCAAATAATCCATTCGCTCGGCGGGAAGGAAAATGTTGCGCTGCTGAGAAAAATCCACCGCTGCCTGAATCCGGGGGGAATTCTGATAGTGCGGGATTTCCTGCTGAACCGCGACCGCATCTCGCCTTTCAATGCGGCCCTGTTCGCCGTCAATATGCTTGTGCGCACAAAAAGCGGGCGCACCTATGCCTTCGACGAAGTGAAGGAATGGATGCGCGCCGCCGGTTTCACAAGGATCAGGCGCGCCGGGCCTCCGGCGTTCGGCGACGCCTCCGTGATGACCGCGCTCAAGCCCGCCGCGAGCGCCGCAAACTAGCCGATGTGCCTTGCCAGTTTCTCCGCGAGTTGCTCTTTCAGTATCGCTCCGGCGAACTGATCCACCGGCTTGCCGTCCTTGAAGACGATAAGAGTGGGGATGGACATTATCCTGAACCGCTGGGCGGTCTTGATGTTCTGGTCGGTGTTCAGTTTGCAGACCTTGATTTTGCCGGCGTTGTCGTTGGCGTACTCCTCGACAACCGGGCCCATCGCCCTGCACGGCCCGCACCACGGCGCCCAGAAGTCCACGACCACAGCGCCCTTGGCCTGCGTTACTTCCGCGTCAAAGTTGCCGTCATTAATTTCAACTACGTTTCCCGCCATGATGGCATCTCCTCAAGAGTGACCCATGATTTTGAAATCGACCCCTAGACAAGCCGAGTATGGCATGTCCGCATCGAATACTACCAAAAAGTTTTTTGCCTTGCAAGCAAGGAAGTAATGGTTGCTTTAGGATTGACAAGAAGGGCGCTTATAGTATAGTGACCGGTTGTTGTGGAAACAATCGGCAATACCAATGCTCACCCAGAGGCGTCATGCCATGACAGGTGGTAATGTGTTCAAATTGGCCCTCGACTATGCATCGCAGAGGATCGGCAACTCCCTTATCCTCCACGCCGATTGCTTCGAATGGATGGGCCGTATCCCACCAGAAAGTGTCCACGCAATCGTGACGGATCCACCCTATGGCGTTAAGGAATATGATTTCGACCAGATTGCAAAGAGGTCAAACGGCAATGGCGGGGTGTGGAGAATACCGCCATCTTTCGATGGGCATCACCGCGCCCCCTTGCCTAGATTTACGGCGCTTAACTCTTCGGAACGGGAAGCGGTGCGAAGATTCTTTTTTGAATGGTCCAAATTGGCCGCGCGTGCGTTGCGTCCCGGTGGACATGTTTTCCTGGCGGGAAATGCTTTCTTGTCCCAACTGGTTTATTCCGCCGTGGCGGAGGGGGGATTAGAATTCAGAGGCGAGTTGATACGTTTGGTGCGCACATTGCGCGGCGGCGACCGACCCAAGAACGCGGAACGCGAGTTTCCCGATGTGGTATCAATGCCGCGAGGCTGTTATGAGCCATGGGGGGTTTTCCGGAAGCCCTTGTTGCCGGGCATGACAGTCAGCGCCTGTTTGCGCAAGTATGAAACGGGCGGTCTGAGAAGGACGCCTGACGGAAAGCCCTTCAGCGACGTTATCGCAAGCGAGCGCACGCCGCGACGGGAACGCACCATCGCCGCGCATCCCAGCCTGAAACCGCAATCATTCCTGCGGCAGGTTGTTTATGCGGCACTGCCGCTCGGGAAGGGAATCGTGGCGGATCCTTTTACGGGATCGGGTTCGACGGTAGCGGCGGCTGAAGCAATCGGCGCCTGTTGCATCGGCGTGGAAAGATACCAGGATTACTACGACATGGCGAAACACTCGATTCCGAAGTTGGCGTCTTTGAAAATCGATCAAAAACGGGAAAAACCTTCCCCCTCCGACAACCTGCTGCTGTTCTCCGACCTTTAATCCGGCGATCTGTAAATCCAGTTCTTCCGCATCTTCAGGTATCCGCTATTTGTAACACTGGCCGTTATTGTTCTGCGGCTTTTTCGCGACCGCCCTGAAAATACCCAGTCCCTTTTGCTTATTTGCGCTCCCAGCACTTCGATAAAACGGAATGGTTTGGAATCAATCCTTTTTGCCGTATCCACGGGTCGGTTGCTGTCGAATACGAAAACCAGAAGAAAAACGTTTTCCGGATTATGGCCCTGCCAGCCGCTCGCATAGCGCGAAGCCTTGATTTCAATGCCCTCAGTCGAATGCTGAACCGCATCATTGGTAAATTTACCGCGCGGAATCAGGTCAGGATGGCCGTTATGATACTTGTTTTTGACTACGCCGGGACAATACCTCGGTATGTTCGCGGCCATGAATTCACCCACCATGCTGCTGAAACTCGCCGGCATGAGCATGGATTCCATCCGGGGGATACCTTTTGTATGCACTTGCGCGTTTATAAAACCCAGGAAATCGATGAAATCCACCATCGCCTTTTGAATGTGATTTACCGTGCATCCGTAAGGAAGAACGGCATCGGGGTTGAATCCGGTCGCGGCAACAGGGCAAGGTTTGCAAGCGGCGCTTTCGAGGTCTGCGGACATAAACCTATCCTCGGCAAAATTCATTACATTACCGATCACGGTAAAGAGTCTTTTACTGCTATTATCGGTACTTGGCAGACCTTATATTTAGGCGCGGCCGGTGGGATAAGGAAAAACCTTACGGAAATCAGGCGAGGGTTTTGCGGAACCGTTTCGCCGCCACAATGAAGAGAAGTATCACGCTGCCGCGCATGGGGACATGGAAAAGGAAATGCCCCATCACCACGGCCAGAAAAACGTCGAGCATGCCTATCGCAAAATACGGGAGGAGTTTGCCGAGGATGAGTTCCGAGCCTTTCACCGGCGTGGAGATGAGTTGCTCCATCGTGCCGTTCTCCCACTCGCGCGCCACTGTAAGCGAAGTAAGCTGGGCCGCGATGATCATCATGATCACCGCGATTAGGCCGGGAATGATGAAGTTCTTGGACTCAAGGTCCTCGTTGAACCAGACCCTCGGCCGGACGTCCAGCGGCACGCGGACGGTAACGCCGCTGATGCGGCGCGCCTGTTGTATCGTAACGGCCTGCGAGTAAGCCTGCGTCACGGCGTCGGCGTAACCGAGAGCGAGCGTGGCGGTGTTGGAATCGCTTCCGTCGGCGATGACCTGGACTGACGCGGGCCGCCCCGCGTCGATGCGCTCCGCAAAGTCCAGCGGGATAATCAGCGCCACCATGGCCCCGCGCGTGTCCACCGCCCCTTCGATCTCGCGGTAATTGTGCGCGTATCCCCTGAGCGAGAAATAGCGCGAGCCGTTGAAGCCGCTTATAAAGTCGCGGCTTGTCGCGGTGCCGCTCTGATCCCACACGACCAGCGGCACCTTGTCAACGTCGAGGCTGAGCGCGTAGCCGAAAAGGAACATCATTATCATCGGTATCGCGATGCCCATGCCGAGGCTCAAGGGGTCGCGGATTACGTGGAGAAATTCCTTGCGGGCCACCGCCCGGACTCGAGGCAGTTTCATCGGCGCACCTCCGCTATCGGCTTTTCAGCGCGGTCGCGCGCCTCTATGAGCGAAACGAAAACGTCCTCGAGCGAGGGCGGGATTTTCCCGACACGCGTGATTGCATAGCCGCGCCTGCTCAACGTCTCGCGGATGGCGTCTGCCGCGGATTCCGCGTTTGTCGTAACGACGTGCAGCCCCTTGCCGAAGAGCGCCGCCTCGCGGACCTCCGGGAGCCCCTCAATCTCGCCCATCGCCCCCTGCGGGCGTTCGCACATGACTTCGAGGACGTCCTCCTGCATGTGTTTCGTCTTGAGCGCCTCCGGCGTGCCCAGCGCGATGAGTTCGCCGCGGTAAATCAGGCCTATGCGGTCGCAGTATTCGGCCTCGTCCATGTAGTGCGTGGTCACGAAAACCGTAACGCCCCTGCCGGAAAGTTCGTAGATGAGGTTCCAGAAGGCGCGGCGGCTGATGGGGTCCACGCCGCACGTCGGCTCGTCGAGGAAGATTATCGGCGGCTCGTGGAGGATGGCGCACCCCAGCGAGAGCCGCTGTTTCCAGCCGCCCGCAAGGACCGCGGTCCGAAGACCGCCCATGCTGCTGCAACTCCAGTCGCCCTACGGGCTCCTTCCGTTGCAGCAGCATCCCCTTCACCCATCCACCTTAATTCAGAGCAAAACTGGTCTTGACAATGGGGAGAGGTTCACTCTGCATCACGCCATGTCGCAGTTACGACAAAGGAGCGATGAGGCAGAATTCCAGATGGGAACTCGGATGGCACTGACCCATTATTGGCCAAGTTCCACCTGATGTGCGCCACTTAAGTCTCACCTGATGCGACCTGCTTCTCCAAGTCGCTGGTGTCAAGGCGCGCGATAATGTCTTCCTTCTTTATCGTCTGGCCTTCATCGACCGGGCGCTCGACGACCCGCCCCGGTATCTTGAAACTCGCCTCTACGTCCGTAACCTCTATGTTGCCCGAGACGCGAATTATATTAGGGTTGCGGTAGGTTGTCTGCGTGATGACGACATAACCGGCGACCGCCGCGACTATGACCGCCAATAACACTATTATCAACCTCTTCTTGCTTTTCATCGCCTGCCATCCTTGCGAATTTGCATTTCCGGATATGGCGCGGCAATTATTATACCACCCCGCGCGGCGAAGCAAAATTTATATTGACTTCACGGCAGGGTTCAGGTATATTGCCGCGCTTCAAGTGGCCAGCCGGAAACGCCTTGCAGGCGCTGAAGCGTCGGCATAACGTCTTCCGACCGCCACACGACGTCTCATCGTCCGGCATGATGCTCATAGATATCCTGACGATATTTCCGGCGATGTTCCCGGCGGTGCTTGACACAAGCATCATCAAAATCGCCCGGCGGAAGGGCGTGGCGGACATCCGGCTGCGCGACATCCGGGATTACTCCACGGACAGGCATCGCAAGACGGACGACACGCCGTACGGCGGCGGGCCGGGGATGGTGATGACGTGCGACCCGGTGTTCCGCGCGGTGGAGGCGGTAAGGGCCGGCGACGGGAGGGAGTCGCATCTCGTGATGCTTACCCCCCAGGGCCGGACGTTCACCCAGAAGGTCGCGCGCGAACTCGCGGCGAAGAGCGGGCTGATTCTCCTGTGCGGGCGGTACGAAGGCTTCGACGAGCGCATAAGGACGGGGTTGAAGCCGGATGAAATTTCCATCGGCGACTACGTGCTGAGCGGCGGCGAGATCGCCGCGATGGTCGTGGTTGACGCGGTGGTGAGGCTCCTGCCGGGCGCGCTCGGATGCGGCGCATCGGCGGAGAACGAATCGTTTGAAAACGGCTGCTTGGACTACCCGCATTACACAAGGCCGCCGGAGTACCGGGGAATGAAAGCGCCCGAAGTCCTGCTCTCAGGCAATCACGCGGAAATCGAAAAATGGCGCACCGAGCAGGCGCGCAAATTGACCCGTGAACGAAGGCCGGACCTCTCAAAGGGAAAGCGGCGCGGAAAGGCCGGTCTCGACACCAAACAACAAGAGACGGACTGAACCACAATCGTCCCCGCAAAAGCAGTGAGGCGCACCATGGATATCGTACAAGAGATCGAAAAGCAGTATCTGAAGAAAGAGGTCCCGGAGTTCAACGTCGGCGACACGGTGGACGTGCACGTAAAAATCAAGGAAGGCGACAAGGAGCGCGTGCAGATTTTTACCGGCACCGTCATCGCCCGCAAGGGAAGCGGTATCCGTGAGAGCTTTACGGTCCGCCGCATGGTCGGCTCGGAGGGCGTGGAGAGGTCCTTCCCGCTGCACTCGCCCGTAATCGACAAGATCATCGTGAAGCGCGGCGGAAAGGTCCGCAGGGCGAAACTCTACTACCTGCGCGGGCTTGTCGGCAAGAGCACCAAGGTAAAGGAGCGCCTCGCCGCCGGCACAAAGGCCGCAAAGAAGGCCGTGCGCAAGGCGAGGAAAATCAAAATCCCCGCGGAGTAAACTTAGTCATCTAGTCATCTAGTCATCTGGACATCTCGACATCTGGTCATCTGGATGTCCAAATGACCGGTTCAGCCGTGACTCAAGACACCAAAACCATCGGAGACCTGGGGGAAAGACTCGCCATCTCATACCTCAAGAGGCGCGGGTACAGAATACTCGCGCGGAACTACTCCACCGATTCCGGCGAGGTGGACATCATCGCGTTCGACCACGGCATCCTCGCGTTCGTTGAGGTCAAAACACGCACAAGCGCGGAATTCGGCCCGCCCGAAGCCGCCATCACGCCGCACAAGATGAAGCAGATTTCCCGCGTCGCGCGGCAGTACGCCTCGCACTTCCGCCTCTTTGACACCTCCTGGCGCTACGATTGCGTTTTCATAATGATGCAAAAACCTGCGCCGCCCAAGGGCCTCAGGCGCATCCTCGGCGCGGTCTTCCCGTTCCTCATCCGCCCCAAAGCCGAAATCCAACTCATCCAAAACGCCTTCACCGACAAATAATTCCTCACCACAGAGAACACGGAGCGCCACAGAGAACCCGCTGGCAATCTACCACAAAGCCTTGCCACAAAAAAACAAGGCGCGCATTTCTGCGCGCCTGTGCTTTTTTGATTCTTGGTTTTTATTGCTCTTCTTTCATCCTTCCATCTGCTCAACTTTCAAAAATAACGGCCGCATGGCAAACGCTCCGATGCCCAGTACAAAGAAACCAAGGAGCCACAGCGTATTGGGTTCTGGTACGACTACGTCGCCCGCGGTTGTTATGTGGACATTGTCGATATAACACTCGCCGGATGCTGTCAACGTCCAGGGATCAGGCGGGTCGTCATACGCATTTGATGAAAGAGACGGCGTGACCACGTATACTGTGAAATATATGTTGACAATAAAGTTGTCCATTCCGGCATACGGTGAAATGTCAATCGTTTCCGAACCCGCGGCACCCGGGGAGCCAGTGCTGGCGGGAGGATAACCCAACGAATGCCACATCAAATTACCCCAGATATCACTGCCGAGGTCGCCAACGAGAATTGTCGGTAAGCCCGCCGACTCCGATGGCACATACCAGTCAAAGTCCAATGTCAAGGCGTTCGCGGGTAGGGTCACGGGCAGACTTCGTGTGTAAACCCCGTACTCGACACGCGTACTATCTGTCACTCCGCAGCCGGATGGAATCCAACACCACCCATACTCATTCCCCACACACCACCATTGCCCTACAACATCGAGATTAGCAGTCAAGTGTAAACTATACAAACCGTCAGTAGCCCACTCGGTGCTCTGTCCCAAACCAGCACAATTGGGGTAGGTATACGTGCCGCCCCACTGAGTAGGATACTGGTGGAAAAACCCACCGATTTGGGGGCTTGACCATCCAACAATAGATGGTTCTGAGGTGTCTTCGAAACTCCCGTTGACTATCTGGGTTGCGCCCGCGCCAAGGGATATGCCGAATACGAATGCAATGACAAGAAATGCCGTGAAAAAAGCGTGCTTTGACCACCACATATTCTGTTCCTCCATAAACATTAGCGACCAACACCGAAGACAGATTACGCATCCAGACCTATATAGCAAAAAAGCCGCCCCCGCCTTAAGGCAGGATGCGACCATTGCGATGCGAGTCTAGTATCTGGACCATATACACCAATATCATCCACTCCGTAGATTCTCATTTTATTAATGATTATAGCACGATCCGAACGTTTGTCAAGATGAAAAACGACGTGAAGGCACAAAGATTTAATGGGCGAACCTAAAATACTTTCTTGGTGTCTTTGTGTCTTGGTGGTGAGAGAATCATGCCCGCGGGTGAGCCTTGTCGTAGACTTTTTTGAGGCGTTCGTGGGTGACGTGAGTATAGATTTGCGTGGTGGAGAGGCTCGCGTGGCCGAGCAGTTCCTGCACGCTGCGCAGGTCCGCGCCGGCGTTGAGCATGTGCGTGGCGAAGGAGTGCCTGAGCGTGTGCGGGCCGATTTTTTTCGCAAGCCCAGCCATGAGCGCGTATTTCTCGATGAGCCGCTCGATGCCCCGCGCGCTGAGCCGCCCGCCGCCTTTGTTGAGGAACAGCGCGCCGCCCTGAATTCCCTTCCCGCTAAAATGCGCCTCACGAATCGCGAGATAATCGTCGAGCGCCTTCATCGCGTACTTCCCCAGCGGCGCGAGGCGCTCCTTGCGTCCCTTGCCGAGAACGCGCACGATGCCCCCGCGGTGGTCGATGTCGCGCACGTCCATCCCGGCCGCCTCGCTCACGCGCATGCCGGTGCTGTATAGCGTTTCAAGGATGGCGCGGTCACGCAGTCCGGCGAAGCCGTCCGCCGGCGGCGACTCCAGCAGGCGCGCGACTTCCTGAACGTCGAGGAACGACGGGAGCGTCCTATCAAGTTTCGGCGCGCGAAGGACAGAGGCCGGGTTCGACTTAACGTGTTTCCTGCGGCAGAGGTACTTGTAAAGGGCGCGGACGGAAGCGAGTTTGCGGGCGGTTGAGCGCTTTGTGCGGCCGGCCTCCTTCAGTTTCGCAAGGAATGTCCGCACGCGGACGGGGCTGACGGCCTTGAGGTCCGCGTCATTCTTGATTTCCAGCAATGCAACGAATTGCGCGAGGTCGCTCCGGTACGCTCGGACGGTATGAGGCGAGGCGTCGCGCTCATACTGGAGCGATTCAAGGAACTTTTCGATGAGTTTCGTCATTGCATGACAGGTCCGACGCGTCTGACACGTCCGACTTGTCCGACCTCAAGCCTCTAAATTCCCAGAGATGTTTTCGTGAAGAGCGACTGGAAGTTGACGCCCTTCGCGGCGAAGGCTTCCCTGCCGCCTTCTTCGCGGTCGATGACCGCGATGACGCCGAGCACGTTCAGCCCCATCTTCTTGAGAGTTTCCACGGCCTCCAGCGCCGCGCCGCCGGTGGTGACGACGTCCTCGACGAGCATCACCTTTTCGCCGGGCTTCCACTCGCCTTCGACGAGTTTCTGCGTGCCGTAACCCTTCTCCGCTTTGCGGACGATTATCGCGGGGATGCCGGTCTTGAGCGAGAGCGCCGTGGCGAGCGTTACCGCCCCGAGCACGGTCCCGCCGATTCGCTGCGTTTCCTTCGGGAGGACCTTCGCCATCTCATCGGCGATCGCGCCGAGGATTTGGGGCTTTGTGCCGAAGAGGTATTTGTCCAGATAGTACTTGCTGCGCTTGCCGCTGCGCAGGACGAAGTCGCCTTCAAGATACGCGGCCTTGAGGATTGCCTTTCCGAGTTCCTGTTTCGTCATTTGGTTCTCCCATGTCTCAGGGGGGCCGATGTCGCACTCCAGTTCGCGGAGCACCTCCTCGTAAAATGCGTCCATGAAATCGGCCCTCCGCCTTATTTCCCGCTTCGTAAATTCAAACAGCGCCCAGCCCTCGTAATTCGACTCCCATTCGTCCTTGACGCTCTGGTACCACTCCCACGACTCGCGCAGGGTCGAGCGGCGGTGCGCGCTGTAATGAAGATTGCGCCAGATGAAATTCGTGCCGATGCGGTCGATGAGGTCCGCGTCATGGATTATCTCCGTCTCCGCGTTAACGGGGCGGTTGTGGAACTTCACCATCAACGCGACCTTTTCCAGTTGGTCGCCGCCGAGGACGCCGGCGAGTTCACGCGTCACGAAATCGCTGCCCGCATCGCAGTGGTTCTGGCCCGCGAACTCGCGGCCGACGTCATGGAAAAGCGCCGCGATGAGCATGCTCTCGCGGTCGATTGTCCTGCCGGCCAGTTCCGGGCTGCCGGCGATGCGCTCGGCCAGCCGCATGACGCGCCTGCCGTGCTCCAGCGTGTAACCGATGCCGCCCTCGGGCCGGTAACGCTCGCCCATGAAGCGGTCGGCGATTTCCACGGCCGCTTTGATTTTGTCCGTCGTGATTTTGCTCTCTGCCGGCTTCATGCGCGATAGTATGTCGGAACTCGCCGCGCCTGTCAAGGCGCTTGGCTTGACGGGCGGCGAGAGAGGAAATATAATCGGCGTGTTACATTTCGGAGGGCGCGGTGATTCTCTTCTCGGTTACATTTGTCCTGTCCATCGGATTTCTTGAAACGGTGGGGCTGGTCGTCCTCATCGCGCTGGGAATTGTTGTCGCGGCGTTCGCGTGGTCCGTCGCTTGGGCGTTCGCGGGGTCAAAAGGGGCCGTCGTGCCGCTGCCGGGGCCGACGCTCGCGTTCATGGAATTCTTCCGGCCGCTGATGCTCGGGATTTTCGCGCGCGACCCCGACCGGTTCAACCGCGTTTGCGTAACGCTCTACAACCGCATCCGCCTCGCGGCGTACAGCGCGGTCCCGCTTGAGAAGCGAATCGTGCTACTTCCGCAGTGCCTCCGCCACACAGACTGTCCCGCGCCGATAAGCAGCACCGAGGGAATCATGTGCAAAGAGTGCGGCAAGTGCATCGTCTGCAAAATACGCGGCATCGACCGACGCATTGCCGTGTTCATAAGCCCCGGCGGGACGCTGGCGAAAAGGATTCTGGAGTCGCACCGGCCCGGCGCGGTGCTTGGGGTCGCCTGTCCCACCGAATTGGTGGAGGGCCTTCGTGCGACGACGACGGCGCGAATTCCCTCGCAGGGCGTGCCTTTGGGGAAGACCGGATGCGTGGCGACGGAAGTGGATTTCGAGGTAGTGAAGGAACACCTGCTGGCGGGAGTGAGGTCGGACAGGTCGGACTAGCCGGACGAGACACCTCAAGCCTTCTTCTCCGGGACCGGATCGTAGCCGCGCCCGCCGAATGGATTGCACCTGAGGACGCGCCACACGCCAAGAGCAGCCCCCTTTATCACGCCGTGAGTTTTCACCGCCTCGATGAAGTACTCCGAACAGGTGGGCATGTAGCGGCATTTGCCGCCGCCGAACAGCGGAGAAAATGCGTACTGGTAAATCCGGATGATGCTAATCAACAGGCTCTTCATTGAATCTCTTCGCGGCCTTGGGCGCGAGGCGCTTGAGGCTTTCAATAACGCCGGCGAGGTTCATCTCGCGCCAGTCCTTGCGCGGTACGACGACGATGTCCAGCCCGGCCTGAATCTCGTGCTTCGCCAGGCGGAACCCTTCGCGGAAGATGCGCTTCAGGCGGTTGCGCTGGACGGCGCCGCCCCATTTCCTGCTCACGGCGCAGCCGATGCGCGAGAAGGCAAGGTTGTTGGGCAGGACGAAGACGAGAATGTTCCTGTCCGCCGCGGTCATGCCGTTTGACAGCACGCGCTCGAACTCGCGGTTGGTCTTCAGCCGCTCCTGCTTCCGTAATGTTGCCCGTTGTTTACTTACGGACATGCTCGTATGGGTTATTTTGGGTAGCTCAACGTGGCCCCAAAAACTTGTCTCCGTTGTAATGTATGAGGTGGTCCGGGATTTCCGCTATCCACACTTCCGTTTCCCATGCAATGTCTTTTATGTTTTTTCTGAACTCCGCGAAATCCGGGAACGCGCTCACCAGCACCAGTCCCGCCTTGCACCGGGAAAACATCTTCTTCAATTCCACCGCGCGCTTGGGCGACATGGGGCCGTGAGAGGTAACGGCCTCTATCAGGAACAACCAATGGCGTTTGGTGTCGAAGAGAACAACATCGGCTAGTTTACCGTGCTCACTTATTGGAATGCCCAATCTCTCCAGGGCATCGACTTGCACGTGCAGGTCTTTCTTTGCAGTGTCGCCAAAATAAAGCACCTCTGCCCCCGGCGCGAAACGAGGCAAGAATTCTTTTATTATCGCGGCCTGCAACTTATTGTGTTTTCCTGGTGACAAAGTCAACACCCGTCCATCCGGCAGGCGCGCCGGAACCATCGCCGCGATTCTCTTGTTTCTGTACAATTCCATAAGAGAGCCGCGTGCATCGAGAAAAGTTTTGCGTGCGGTGTTCCACTGCGCCTTTCCATAGACCCGAATTGCGGCGAGGGCTTTTTCGGAAACGGCATAATGAGCACGTGGGCTATTTGTGGGCAAATTCGGTTCGTCCGGGTTGTAATCGGCTATTCCGGCTTGAACAAATTGATGCAGCACCTGGCGTCTGAAGGTTTCCCGCGTATTCGGCGCGTATCTCCTGCGGTAGAACTTCTCAACAAACGGCATTATGCCTTTTGATATGGTCAGGCTTGTCTTGGCTGCCATGGACCAGGGATCGCGTGGGCGGACACCGCAGAGAGCAAGCATGGTCAGGGCTGAAATATCATTTTGTTGTGCTGGAGGCAGCCCCAGCGCCTTGAGAATTCTCTTTGCTTCTCCGATCTTAGCCACAGTGTGTGCTCCCTTCTTTGCGCGCTACCCCGCGCAATGCGTTCAGGATTTTCGACTCCACTTCTTTCGGTTTATGGCATTCTCTCGCCATCCTGCCGATATGGATTATCGCATCAAGCGGGGGAAGCGGTATGGAACGAATTTCTGTGGCGCTTACCTGCGTATTTCCACTCAGTGCCCGAAAATAGTCGTTAAAGAAGGCGCTATTGTACAATGCCGCCAGTCCCCACGCTTCATCAGTGCTTAAAGAACCGCCCGGCCTGTGTATATAATTAAGATGGTTTTCAATACCGATAAGTTCCGATCCCAGCCTTCCACCAATAAGCGGCGCCGCCGTCAGCCGCTGCGCTTCTTCCTTGGCGCTGAATCTTCGAAGCAGGACATAGTTCTTATCGGGCACTAACAGAGGTAAAGAGTCTTGCTGGACCCTGATATACTGTGGTTTTCCGCGAGTCTTTCTCGGCCATTTGATTGCCATCGGCCCCACATTCTGCATCCACAGGAGCGGAGCATTCATACCGTTACCTCCGTGCGATTCGACAAGAAACCGTTCAGCGCGGAACGGCACGACGGGACCAGTGGATATCCGGAGGCCGTAAAGAGCAAGAGAGCCGTTCCAAGATTCGATTTTTTTCAGAACGGACACCTGCTCGCGGTTTTCGGGAATCCTGAGATTCTTTTCTTTTGTGGACATGTCGAGAACAAGCGAGAGCGGCACTTTTAATGCTTTTGTGTGATTAACTTCCGGAATGTTCAAACTTGACGAAATATGAACAATCTGTCCATGCGTAGCGCCGTTTCTTTGCGCTTTGATTATTATGTTTTCTTGAAGGACTTTATCACGTTTGAAAGCGTCGCGGCGTGAAGCAAAAACGTGGATTCTCTTGGGCTGCACAAGGCCGAAAAAGCGTTCCCTAAACCGGCGGAAATACTGACCGGAAGCGAAACTTCGAGGGGTTATGAAAACCATTTCACCGTCTTTCTTAAGCATGGATGCGGAGACGGCCATAAACAAGGAATATATGTTCGGCTGTCCATGCACAGCGGCCTCCGCCGCGCGGGCCCTCGGATCCATTCTCGCCAACTTAAAATAGGGAGGATTGGAAATACACATGTCAAAAGCGTACTCAGGGCGCTTCAAGTCAAAGAGATACCGACAATCGCTCAGAGAGCGCCCGTGTTGGAGAACAAAATCTTCACAATGGATATGACTTGTGAGGTCAACGTGCCTTTCCGCAAGGCAGGCCCTGAGATGGTCAAACGATTTTTCGAGAACGGCGCAGAGACCGCTATCCAATTCATAAGCGTCTAGTACAACGCGCACATGTTTACGTTCCGCTGATGCCAACCGTTCGCAAAGCGCGCAAGACAAAATGCCGGCACCGGCGCCGGGATCAAGTACGCGGACATGCTCCGCGCTGGCCGTCGAAAAAAGCGAAGCCATGAAATCCGCTATCCCCGCCGGGGTAAGATATTGACCGTACTTCTTCTTGTGTGCCAAGGAATGCGTGGATGAATACCATTGGCCAAGCCTATCGGCAAAGTCACTGGGCCTTTCACCAACATGCGGATTCGGCATACAGGTTGTGAGACAAGGATTAGTCATCAGGAAACAGCCAAAAATCTCAACCTTGAGTTACAGGCGATTCCCCAATTTATCAGAGCCCACGCTCTGTTTCAAGGAATCCCGCGAATTACTGCTCTATGTCGAGGGTTTGGAGCACTTCGACGAGGCGGTCGATGTCTTCGTGAGTGTGCGGCGCGGTTATGTTCACGCGCAGGCGCGCGGTGTCTTCGGGCACTGTTGGCGGACGGATGGCGGGAATGAACAGCCCGCTGTCAGCGAGTTTTTTCGACGCCGCAATCGCGTTCTCCGCGGAACCGAGCATTATCGGCACAATCTGGCTTTCGGTGCAAAGCGGCCTGATGCCGGCGGCGCGCAGTCGGCTGATGAAATAGTTCACGTTGTCCCACAGTTTCTCGCGCAACTGCGGCGAAGCGATGATTATGTCGAGCGCCTTTTCCGCGGCGGCGATGACGCCCGCGGGCGGCGCGGTGGTGTAGATAAAGGAGCGCGCGCGGTTGCGCAAAAAGTCGATGAAGTCCACCCTTCCCGCGGCGAACCCACCGAGCGCGCCGATGGCCTTGCTGAGCGTGCCGGTGATGAAATCCACCTGGCCCTTGAGGTCGAAGTGTTCCGTTACTCCGCGGCCTTCGCGCCCGAAAACGCCGGTGCCGTGGGCGTCGTCAACAAACGTGTACGCGCCGTGCTCGCGCGCGAGCGACGTGATTTCGCGCAGCGGCGCAAGGTCCCCATCCATGCTGAAAAGCCCGTCGGTGAGCACAAGCCGCTTTTCGATGAGACTGTATTCGTCGAGCGCTTCGTTGAGGCGTTCCATGTTTTTATGCGGATATATGACGACGGTCGCGCCGGTCATCTTGCAGGCGTCAACGATGCTGGCGTGGTTGAGTTCGTCGGAGATGACGACGTCGTCTTCGTCGACGAGCGAGGAAAGGACGCCGATGTTCGCCATGTATCCGGTCGGGAATATGAGCGCGTCCTCACAGCCCTTGAACTGGGCGAGTTTGCGTTCGAGCGAGCGGTGGAATTCCATTGTGCCCTGAAGGATGCGCGAGGATGCCGTGCCCGCGCCGTAGCGGACCGTGGCCTCGACCGCGGCCTTGATAACGTCCGGGTCCTGGGAAAGGCCGAGGTAGTCGTTTGAGGCGAAACTTATGAGTTCCTTGCCTTCGACGACGACGCGAGTGCCGTGGCGTTCGGTGACGGTGTAGGGCTGGCGGTAGAGGTTCCGCGCCAGGAGGTCGTTCAGTTGGTCGCTGATGAATTCCACGGCTGAATCCGGAAAAGGTAAAAAGTATTTCGGCAAAGGGAGAAGTTTACCGGACGGGGCGGAGGGTGTCAAGGACGCATGCTGACGGTGTTGAACCACGGCGGTTCTGCTACAGCGGCATGCCGATGATGACGGCCTCGAAGACGATGCGGCCGTTGACGATGCCCTGCGTTTGGAAGGTGGACCTGCGCGATTTGAGTTCCACGTTCTTCGCGATGACGATGAACTTGTCACCGGGGCTGACCGTGCCGCGGAATTTCACGTCGGTCATTCCCCCGAATCCGACGAAATGCTCCTCCCCCGGCGGAAGCGTGCGGGTGTAGTAAAACGAGCAGAGTTGCGCGGCGGCTTCGCACATGATGACGCCGGGCATGAGCGGGCGCCCGGGGATGTGGCCGCTAATCCAGAACTCCTTGTCGGTGATGTCCTTGAACCCGATGATGTAGCCTTCTTCCGGGGCGAACTTGACGATGCCGGTCAGTTGCTCCATTTCGTAACGCTGCGGATTCGCCTTCCTTATCTCTTCGATGCCGATTTCGACGCAGTTGAGGTCAATCCCGTCAAGGTCAACAAGAAATTTCGGCGGCATTTCTATTCTCCGTTATCTTGCATCAGGTGCGAAAATCATCAAAGAACGGATTGAAAAGTCTTTCCACTCCGACCGTCGAGCGCGGGCCGTGGCCGGGGTTTACGGAGACCTGGTCGCCGACGGTCAGGACTTTGCTCCAGAGCGCCTGGGCCTGTTCGAGGAACTTCTCGCGATTGTCGGTCCCGCCCACGGAGCCGGAGAACAGCGCGTCGCCGGTGAAGACCGCCTCCTCCATGAACAGCGTCACGCCGCCCGGCGTGTGGCCGGGGGTGCCGATGACGAAGCCCTGCATGTCGCCCAGTTCGATGAGGTCGTCCTCCTCTATCTCCTCGAAGTTTTCGCCCGTGTAGCCTTCGCCCGCGCCGACGAGCACTTTGCAGTTGTAGAGTTTCTGGGCCTCGGCTGCGCCGCCCGTGTGGTCGGAGTGGGCGTGGGTGAGGAAGATGCAGGTGACAACGAGTTTATTTACGGAGATGTAGTCCGCGATCTCCGGCATCCACTCGCCGGGATCGATTATCATCGCCTGTTTCGTATTAGGGCACGCAGCGACGTAGCAGTTCGTGTAGTCGTCCTTTACGCTGAATCGCTTCAGTATCATCGTTCGAGTCCTCTGCATTCCGCGAAGTCCGCGCCTTCGGCTCCGGCGTTGGCCATGTTGACGTTTTTGAAAAGGGCCGCCTTAAATTTGGCGCGCTCCATGATGGCCTCCCGCAGGTCGCATTCGACAAGGTGCGCGTTGGAGAAGTCGGCCTCGCGGATTATCGCCTTCACAAGGCTGCACTCGTCAAGGGTGGCCTCGCGGAAGATCGCGCCGGCCGGCCGGGCGAGGGTGAAATCCACCTTCTGCAGGTGCGCGGTGTGGAAGTTCGCGCCGACGAGGCTTGCCCGCGAGAGGTTGCACTCCTCAAGTTCCGCCGCCGCGAAGTTACAGCCGCCCATGATTGCCGAGGTGAAGTCCGTCTGCTCGATGCGGGTCTCGGCGAGATTGGCGAAGTCGAGAAACGCCTCCACGAAACTGCACCGCTCGATGCCCGAGCCGGCGAAATCCGCGTGCGAGAGCCGCGCTCCGTCGGCGGTAACCTTGACGAGGTCCGCCCTCAGGAAGCGCGCGCCTTCGAGTTTCGCGCCCGTGAGATCAACCTTTTCGAGGAACGATTTTTCCCAGTATGTATGGGTGAGACATGCGCCGGCAAGGTCAACGCCCTTGAGGCTCACGCGCCTCAGGCACGCGCCGGCGAAATCAGCGTTCCGCAGGTCTGCGCCGTCAAGGATGACATTCTCAAAGTCCGCCTTGGCGAAATTCGCGCCGGCGAGCGACTTGCCGGCGTCGATGTGCTCGAACAATCCATTCTTGTACGCTTCCTTGTCCGGCGTGTGCTGCCAGCAGTGGTCCGACAGCGCAATCGCGTCGAACTTGCAGCCGGGGGCGGCGCAAAGTTGTCTTTCGGGCTTTGCTGCGTGCAACATGGTTTCTCCCGCAATACTGAAACCGCGATATACTAATGGCCTCTTCCGCCAAAGTCAAATCAATTCATCGCCGGCCGCGTCCGACGGGTCAGACGGGTCGGACTCTTTTTGTATAAGTGTTGACACGCACGCCTCATATCCGTAACATTTGCGCCTGATGATTTCCATGACGCCGGGCCGCGTCGACTCGCGGCGGTCCCGTCACCAGGGCAAGGAGGAAGCGGCACGCCATGATTACTTACGATGAAGCGCTGGGCATCGCGATCAACACCGCAGCGACGGTGCGCAAGCAGGCGGTGAGCGTCCCGGTAATCGAGGCCGTCGGCTTCGTGCTGGCAAAGGACGTCGTCTCGGACACCGACATGCCGCCATTCAACCGCGCGGTGGTTGACGGATACGCAGTGCGCGCAGAGGACATCGCAAACACGCCGGCGGAACTGGATGTGGTCGGCGCCGTGGAAGCGGGCGAAGTCTCTCCCCTCAGGGTCGGACCGCGCCAGGCGGCGCGCATCATGGCGGGCGCATCCGTTCCGGCGGGGGCGGACACCGTGGCGAGGCTGGAGGACACCTCGAGCGGGGACGGGAAGGTCCTGGTGGAAGAGTCCCTTCCGAAGGGCGCCGGCATCACGCGGAGGGGGGAAGACGTGCGAAAGGGCGAAGTGGTCATTCCGGCCAAGAGCCGCATAACGCCGGCGATGCTGGGCCTGCTCGGCGCGGCGGGGGCGGCACGGGTGGAAATATATCGGCCGCCTACGGCCGTCGTCATGACGACCGGCAGCGAACTTGTTGAAATCGCCAAAGCGCCCCAACCCGGTTTCGTCCGCGATGTCAACAAATTGATGCTTTCCGCCCTTTTGCGGGACATGGGAATAAAAGGCACGGAGATTGGGATCGTGCGCGACGACCTCGCGGAGTTGCGCAAGGCGGTGCGCAGGGGGCTTGAAAGCGACTTCCTGCTGGTGTCGGGCGGGGTATCCATGGGCGAGGGCGACCTCGTGCCCGAGGCGCTGGCCGGGGAGGGCGTGGAAAAAATCTTCCACAACGTCTCGCTCCGTCCCGGCAAGCCGCTCTATTTCGGGCACAAGGGCGACACGCTGGTCTTCGGCATACCCGGCAACCCGGTCTCCACCTTTGCGATCTTTGAAATGATCATAAGGCCGGCGCTCCTGACTTTCACCGTCAACGGCCGCAACCGGCCGACCTTCATCAAGGCCACGTTCACCAGCGGCCGCGCGCGGAGCGACGCGCGCGAGCAGATGCTGCCCGGCATCCTCTCGGCGGGCGAGGGCCTGCCGACGGTAAGGACCTCGGAGTGGCACGGATCGGGCGATATGAAGGGACTTGCGCAGGCCAACTGCTTCATCAAGATTCCCGCAGGCACGAACCCGCCGGTGGACGGCGACATCGTGGAAGCCCATCCATTCGGCGCATTCCGCTGATACCGGCTAAACATGGCAGAAACAGACAAGCGCAACAGAAAAAAATCGCCCGGCAGCCTCCCGGACAACGGCACAGCCGAGAGCACGCGGATTGGCCTCATTGCAACATTTCTCATGGTGCTGGTGAGCGCCGTTCTGACTGCAATGGCGTTCCATCCAACGGCCATCCCGCTCTTCGCGTGGTTCGGGCTGGCGCCCCTGCTGATGGTCATCGCGAGAAAGAGCGCCCCGTTGGCCGCGCTTTGGTCGCTGGCGGCGGGTTACGTGTTTTTCTTCATCGGCGCGAACTGGATAAGCACGGTGAGTTACATGGGGCTTTTCGCGATGTGCATACCGCTGTGCCTGTACTTCGGGCTGTTTGCGCTGGTGACGAACCTTGCCGTGAGGCGTCTGCGCCTGCCGCTGATGCTCGCGGCGCCGGTGGTTTGGGTGGCGTGCGAATACCTCCGCAGTTTCCTCTTCACCGGCTTCCCGTGGCTTTTCCTAGCGCACACGCAGTACGCGGTCCTGCCGCTCATTCAGATATCCGACGTCACCGGGGCGTACGGCGTTTCGTTCCTGATCGTGCTGGTAAACGCCTTTGTCGCGGAGGCGGCGCTGCGCGCGCTCGACAAGCAGCGTTACCGGAAGTTCAACACGCGCGGGCTGCTGCCGCGGCTCATCTGCGTCATCGCGGCGGTAGCACTGGTGTTGGGGTATGGGTTTGTCCGGCTGGACGCCGTGCGCTCGGAAATGCGCGAAGGGCCGCGCCTGCTCATCGTCCAGCCCAACATCGAGCAAAGCATCAAGGAGAGCCGGTCCACCCGGGCCCAACTGTCCGTGCCGATCGAGATCCAGACCAGGAGAGCATTTGAACGCGTAACGGAAGCCAACGAACTTCCCGACCTCATAGTCTGGCCGGAGACAATGGTCCAGCCCGGCCCCGACTACGCGCCGAAGACCCCTGATGACTATACGGAGAATAATAAAAAACTGGCTGAGTTGATCGGGGACATGGGGCGTTACTTCATGACCGGCGGCACACATGTCAGGGAAGAGCCGCACGAATACCTGCAATGGGACAAGGCACGACAGGACTTGGTCAAGGAAGCGCAGCCGTTCACCGACTGGCACAACAGCGCGTACGTCTTCGGCCCGGACGGCGAGATTAAGGGCCGCTACGACAAGATACACCTCGTGCCGTTCGGCGAGTTCATCCCGTTCAAGCCGCAACTGCCTTTCATGGGCAACGTCATCCTGCACTCGGCGGGATTCGTGCGGCACCTTGAGCCGGGAAGCAGGGTCGTCTTTTTTGAAATGAAGGACGCGCAGGGCAAGCCTTACGTCTTCACCACGCCGATATGCTACGAGGTGGGATTCCCCGACCTCTTCACGACGTTTGTTGCAGAGAACGGAAAAAAGAAGGCTGACTTCGTCGTGAACATCTCCAACGACGGCTGGTTCCGGGAAAGCGCGGAACTGGAGCAGACAACGGCGATAGCGGCGTTCCGCGCGGTGGAGAACCGCGTCGGCGTGGTACGCTCGACGAACACCGGCATCTCCGCGGTCATCAGGCCGGACGGATATTTCTCGTGGAAGGACGACGTCCTGCGCGACGCGAACGGCAACATGAAATCGGTCCAGGGCGAACTGACTCGCAACGTTTACGTCTGCGGGAGCCTCACAATCTACACGCGCCTGAAGGACTGGTTCGCGATTGCGATGCTCGTTCTTTCGGGACTGGCTTTCACCACATCAATCATCCTGCCGCGCTTCACCGCCGCAAAAAAGTAGAACAATGGGAGCAGACCCCTTTGTTCTACTTTTCGTGTCATGGCGCCTACTTTGTAAGGAATATGATGGCGACACCCGCCACTGCCACAATCGCGCCGAGCACCGCGCGCACCGACGGCGCCTTGCGATAGACGATGAAGACCATGGGTATGGCGAATATCGGCACAAGCGCGATCAGCGTCGCGGCGATGCCGGTCTTGGTGTGATTCAGCGCAACCAGAGACAGCCACACTCCGAGGAACGGCCCGAAAACCGCGCCGGATGCCACCTGCAGAAGCGCCCGGCGGTTTGCCGCGCTTCGCACCACCTGTACCGCTTTGCGCGTGGCGACCGCCATCACCCACATCGCCACCGTCGCGGTGAGCATGCGGATTATTGTGGCCGAAAGCGCGTTGTAATCGCTGCCCATGCCTTTCTTGGAGAGAATGTACGCCAGCGCCTGTCCCATTGCGCCGCACACGCCAAGAAGCACGCCGAGGAATATCCTGCCCGCCGGTTCGTGGCTTCCCTTCGCGGTTTGGTCAGGGCGGCGCTCCAACACAACCCACGTCACGCCGCCGAGCGTGACGGCGATGCCGAGAATCTGCACGGGCCGCATGGTCTCGCCGAGGATCGGCCAGGCCATGATGGCGGAGAAACCCGGCCACAGGCTCATCACGAGCGTGCCGAGTCGCGGGCCGAGAACAACCAGCGCCTTGAAGTAGAACATGTCTCCAATCGCCAGCCCCAGAAAGCCGCTCAGAGAGAGATAGAAAAGCACCCGCGCCGGCGCGCCGAAAGGAAACGGCGTGCCCAGAAGCAGCAGGTGCGCGACGCTCAACAGGAGTATGCCAACCACCAATCGCAGGACATTCACGGCGAACGAGCCTATCTTACGCCCGGCGGAGGCGAAAAGCATGGCGCACGTGCACCACGACATCGCGGTGGCAATTGCGGCTATTTCACCCAAATACGGAATCTTGTCAATCATCGTAGTCGCAACGGAAAGAAAAAAAGCGCCCTTTCGAACGAGCATCTTAAGAATGCGGGGCGCTCAAAGGGGGGATTATAACACACTTTTCATCCGCGTCAAAAGCCGCGCCCGCTTGACCGGCAAATGCGTTTTTGCTAACATCGCCCGCGTATTATCCGGCAAGGGGCGCGCTCAGTCTTGTGCCGCACAGGTTCCCGCCGGCTCGCATGTTCAGTCCGGGGGCGGTTGCCGCCCGTTCCACCCTTGCTTGCGCCCCCGGCAAAAGCGGGCCTGCCAGGTCTTGTCCCCTTGAAAATTGCCCGAAACCCAATCATGGCCGGGAGACCGTTATGTCAAGAGTCCTAGCAGAGGCTGCCATACGCGGCGCGCACAAGATTGTCGCCGCGGCGGAGGAAAAACTCCGCGACGCAATCAGGCGGAAGGGCCGCAACGCGGCGGTGGAATTCCCCAACACCGCCTACTGCCTGCCGGTCATCTTTTCCA
>Ga0315291_10002872_pt1 | contig 22406 bp, 23 predicted proteins | sample YL17G12_20_MG_FD_203070 | JGI IMG/M metagenome (GOLD analysis project Ga0315291, IMG submission 203070) | Sediment microbial communities from Yellowstone Lake, YNP, Wyoming, USA - YL17G12_20 | ecosystem: Environmental > Aquatic > Freshwater > Lake > Sediment | place: USA: Wyoming | collected... | reverse complement strand
TGGAGCCGGGATTCACCCTCGAGCCATTGCCTGCGGCCGGCGGTATGACCCGGCTGAAGGTGAGCTTTCCACCCGAGCTGCCCACGCACTCGCCGACGCAGGAACTCCTCTTCGATGAGGCAGGGCGATTGTCCCGGCACGACTACACCGCTGAGGTTGTCGGCTCCTGGGCCAGGGCCGCTCATCTGTGCCACGAGTACCGGAAGTTCGGCGGACTGTGGCTGCCTACGCGGCGGCGCGTCTATCCGACAGGGCCCTTCACACGCCCGCTGCCTTTCCCAACCCTGGTCGCCATCGACATCCACGATGCGCAACCGCAGCCGGTGTGATTCGCATCGTCCGCGTGGTATCGGCGCGACCGCCGGTGCTCGCCGCGGGGCGTTGGGGCCACCGAGGAACACCGGTCGGCTGAAGTACCGGCCGGCGGCCGACAGCGATATGTTGGCAATCCACCCGCGCGAGGGGATTGACATGTCCAACCATTTCACCGGCCTGAGCCTGGGTCCGCCGCTGGGCGATCAACGCGATGTCATCGACTACCGGCTGGCATTCCTGACCAAGGGCGAATGCCCGCATCCGGCGAATTGAACCGGGTTATTTGTCCTTCTTGCGCCCAGGCTGGGGCGGTGGCGGCGGCGTCGCCTTCGTGGTGGGCTCGAACTTGCCGCCCTTCTTCGGGTCGTACGTACCTGGCTTCGGCTGTGTCATGCGGGTCCTCTCGTCGTCGTCCCGACCTCACAGTATCCCAGCGGCACCGAGGCCGGTTCGGCTTGCCGAACAGTTCGGCCCGTGCCTCTACAGCCACATGCGTCTCGGCCCGCGAGGCTTGGATATCTGTGCCCGACTCTGAGCGACAAGCCGTGTCGCTCAGAGGTGGGCAACTGCAACATGCACTCGGCATGCCAGAGCCCGAAGGGGTTCCAAGCCAGAGCGCGAAGGGGTGCTCAGTGCCCGAGCCGATCGCAACTGACCGCTACGGACTCAGGACAATCAGGGTGGGGGTCACCGGTGCTGCCGGACTCGACGCTGGCGGTGCAGGGTCCCCGTACCCGGGCGGCGGGGGCCCATCAATGGGGTAATAGCCAGGCGGCAGGGCCGGTCGTCCGGCTGCGGACCCCCCGCCCGCGCCTGCTGAGCTCCCCGGGGTTTCGGAACCCGGGGCGTTGGTCGACACATAACCCGGAGGCAACGCCGGTGCCGGACCTGCGCCCGGCGGTGGCGCAGACACTCCGCCCGGTCCCATCGCCTGATCCGGGTTCATGCTGGGGTTCTGGGCTTCGTGCCAGAGATCCATGATGGTCCCCATAATCCCGCCGCCGTACTTGCCGGAGCCGTACACCGGGTTCTGAATCTCCGGTACGTATGGCTGAGTGGCCGGACGGGCTGGTGGCGGGGCGGCCGGACCACCGAGCGGCAGGGCGGCGGCCGGATCACCGGGTGGCGCTGCGGGCGGGTTGGGGTTTCCCGCTGCCGGATCCGGGGCCGCCGGGGGCGGGTTGGGGTTCACCGCCGCCGGAACCACGGGCACCGGCGGCTGATGGGGTGTCATCGGATTCGTGGCCACCGGAGGCGGGGGCGGCGGCGGAGCCTCCGGGTAGATGGTGACCGGAGTGGGAGCCGGGTCGGCCGGGTCCGCCGAAGCGGGACCTACCCCGGCCAGTCCGGCGCCGATAACGGTCAAGCCTGCCAAGGCCAAGGTCACCGCGCGATGACGTTCGGTCATGATTCCGGCGGTCCTCTCTCCAGCGCTCGCCGGGATATGTGACGGGTACGAAATCGGCGAACTCTTATCCGATCGTCGCATACGGCTGCTCGGCCGTTACGGCCGTGGGCACCGATCAGCCACCGCGGGCGGTGCCCAGCGCCGCGCGGAACTGCTCGACGGTGGCCAACTCGGCGGCCACCGGGGCAGCGATTTCCCGCTCGGCGACTTCTCCGACTTCGGCCCGAAGTGCCGCCCGCGCAGACCGCGCCGCCCGTTTGCCGCTGGTGCGTGCCAACACCCGACCGAGCGCGGCGAGGACGACGCCGCCGAGCAGACCGACGACGACCAGGAGCGTGGGAACGGGGAAGCCTTCGACGCTGGGCGCCGCGGCGACATGGAACTGCAGGTAGGCCAGCCCCGCCAGGGCCAGCAGCCAGAGGCCGCCGGCCACCGCGACACCGAACAGCACCCACTGCAGCACCCCGAACACGCCCCACCAGCGCGGGTTGCGCGGCGGCACCAGTGGAGCCCGGGTGACGGCCTGATCGAGATGGTCGGTCATCGCCGCCGATGCCCGATCCGCTACCGCCCGGGTACTCTGCACCCACGCCTGCGGCGCCCCGGCGCTGGCGTGATCGACGTAATCCATCACCGCGGTGTTGGCGCGCGCCCTGGCCACCGGGTCGTTGGACGGCAACGACGAGCGCACCAGGCGTGGATCCACCCCGGGGCGCTCCAGACGCAGTTGGGCGACGGGGTCCTTACGTAGTCGGGCAACCCATTTCAGCGGTGGCCACCCCACTGCCTGCGACGCCTTGCGCTGACTGGACTTCTCGATCGCCGCCGCGATGATCGGCGCCCCGGCCGCCTCGGTCAGGGCATCGGTCATCCGCGCCACATCTCCGGAGCCGGCACCGGCCACCGGAGTCCCCGGGTCCTCGGCGGCCCGCGCCAGACCGTCGGCTGCCGTGGCGACGTCGGCAGCCAGTCGGGCGATCGCCGTGCGGCGACTCCCGACCGAGGCGAGGATCCGTTCGGCGAGGGTCTCCAAGCCTTCGCCGCTGCGATTGGACGCGGCCAGGACGACAGCGTCGGCCAGTCCGTCCTCGGCCACCAGACGGCGCAGATGCGACAGGCATTGCTGGGCGTCGGCGACGGTCAACCTGTCGACCTGGTTGAGCACCACGACGGTGACATCGTCGTGACGGGAGAACCGGCGCAGGTACTGCTCGTGCACCAGGGCGTCGGCGTACTTCTGCGGGTCGAGCACCCAGACCATCAGGTCGACCCGTTCCACGAAGTGGTCGACATGGGCCCGGTGCGACGAGTGGGTGGAGTCATGGTCGGGCAGGTCGATGAGCACCAGGTCTGCCAGTGCTTCCGCACCGCCGGTGGCGACATGCCAGCGGGTGACGCCCAGCCACTCCAGGAGCGCGATCGTCTCCGGGGTCTCCTGCCAGATCGCCGCCAACGGCTCAGCGGTGGTGGGGCGCAGCACGCCTGCTTTGGCCACCTCCTCGCCGACGATGGAGTTGAACAGTGTGCTCTTGCCCGCTCCGGTGGACCCCGCGAAAGCCACCACCGTGAGCTGCTCGGACAACCGGCGGCGGGCCCGGGCACGTTCGGCCACCGACCTGGCTTGCGCCACCGCCGCCGGCGGCAACCGGCCCTCACCGACATCGGCTGCCTGAGCCAGGCCCGCCAGCCTGCGGTCCAAGGCCGGGCCGTCGACCTTCGTTGCCGGTTCCGTGCGCAACGGGTTGAGCCGTGCGAACAGATCCTTCATCATCAGCCGTTCCACCAATCCCGCATCGCCTCGCGCCAATTCTTGCGTGGCGCGGCCACCTCTCCCGGTGTCGGCGGGCTGGCCGGCAGCAACGCCCCGGCATCTTCGGCGTGGCGCGCCTGCTGAATCTGCACCGAAGCGGCCTGCAGGCGGGCGGGCAACTCGGGATCGAGTTCGAGGGCATCCAGGCGCGACAGGAAGCGGTCCTTCTCCTGCGCCATCAACCCCTCGACCCGCTCGTTCAGTTTCTCCAAGGCGCTCTTGGACATTCGGCGCACGCCGTCTTCACCGAAGACCGCCTCGAGCAGTTTCTGTGCCAGCGCCGTGGACGCGCCCGCAATTCCGATCTCGGCGCCGGAGAGGCCACCGGTCGTCGAGAACACCGCCACCATGAGCGCCAGGGCGACGGCGTTGACTCCGTAGGCCATCGCCCGGGCGGTCTGCCGCTTGTCCGCGCCTTCGCTGCGGATCATGTCGAGCAGGTCGTCCTGCCATGCCCGCACCAGCGCGGCGCCGCGGTCGGGAAGATCGCTGGAGGCGCGCGCGAGGTCGGCCCCGGCGAGCAGTGCCCGGCCGGCGTCGTCTTGGCGCCAGGCCAGGTCGGCACGCCGCGAGGCATCGTTGGCAGCGTCGACCAGGAGACTGGCCAGGCCCGACTCGATCGCCTCGCTGACCTTCTCCGGCGGCGCGGGCTCGCCGCGAACCGCCGCACCGATTCGATCGCGCAGGCGGCCGACGCCCTCCTCCAGCCGCTTGAGCACCTGCCCGGTGCCGACGAACTCCTGCCAACGGGCCAGCACCTCGCCGCGCATGAGCGAGCCGTCCGAGGCCGCCTGCTCCAGCGCGGCGACAGCCTGGGCGTAGGAGTCCTCCACGTCCGCACGGAGGTGGGCAGCGGTATTCAACTGTTGCGCAACGGCATCGGCGATGACCGGCATGTCGGAGACGATGTGCCCGACGGCTCCGTCGAGGGTGCGGCGGGCCACCGCCGCGCGCATCGCCGCATTGGCCACGAGGTCGTTGAGCCACACCTGCATCTCGGCCGTACGGTCGGCCGGAAGCATGCCGTCGACCAACGGCGATTCGGGGATGACGAACAACGGCGCGTTTCCAAGCCGTTCCTCGGCCAGCAGTTGCCGCACATGGGCGGTCACCTCGGCCATGGCCTCGGCGGGTACGCGGTTGAGGACGATCACCACGGCGGCGTTGCGATCGACCGCAGCCCGCAGCGCCGCCCACGGCACGGCGTCCGCGTATCGGGATGCGGTGGTGACGAAGAACCACAGGTCGGCCGCAGACATCAGCATGCCCGCCATCTCGCGATTGGTCTGCGAGACCGAGTCCAGGTCGGGGGCGTCGAGCAGACCCATGCCGGCCGGAATCTCGTTGACGGCGACCAGTCGCAAGCCGAACACGTCGTCGGCGCCGCCGAGTGCGGTACCGCCGGTGATGCGCGGCAGGCGGGGCAGGATGTGGTCGGAGGCGAACCATTCGGCGTCAGCCGGGTTGTGGACGAGTACCGGGTGACGGGTCGTCGGACGCAGTACCCCCGGAGTTGTCACCGGCGTTCCGACCAGCCTGTTGACCAGGGTGGACTTGCCGCTGCCGGTCGAACCGCCGACCACGGCCAGCAGTGGCGCGTCGGCGTCCCGAAGCCGGGGCAGGATGTAGTCGTCGAGTTGGTTGGTGAAGTTCCCCGCGACGGCCCGCGCGGCTTGTGCACCCGGAACGAGCAGGGGTATCCGCACCTGCCCCAGGGCCTCGCGCAGCGACTCCAGCGGTGATAACAGCGATCCGGACACCCGGTACATCCTGCCGTAGACAGCTCGCGGACTCGGTGACAATGGCCCCACGTGGCAGGTCAGGTCAGCCCACGACCGGGGCCATGTTGAGAATGTATGCTTAAGCCATACAATTTCGACATTGGAGGTGTCGTGGGGGTGACACAGATCGACCTCGATGACGAAGCACTGGTCGAGGTCATGCGGATAGCCGGGGTGCACACCAAGAAGGAAGCCGTAAACCTCGCGATGCGCGACTACGTCGACCGGTTCCGGCGTATTGAAGCGCTGGCCACGTCCCGCGAGAACGCGAAGAACTGGGACTTCGAGGGCTGGCTCGCCGTGCGAGCCGAGGAGAAGGCCACCGGGGCTTGATCCACTTCCTGGTGGATTCCTCCGCGGTGTGGCGGCTCCAACGACACCCGGAAATCACCGAGGCCTGGGACGCCTCACTTCTGAGCGGAGCCGTCGGATCCTGCGAACCCCAACGAGCAGAGTTCCGTCGATCGGCGCGCAATGCGAATGAGTTCGATCAGATGAACCAGATGTTCCGCGACATCTATCCCGACGTGCCGGTGCCGAAGGCTGTGTGGCGGTGGATCGATTCGGCGCAGCACCGACTCGCGGGCACAGGTGCGGTGCGCGCCCTGTCGGTCGTCGACCTACTGGTCTGCGGCACGGCCGCGGCCAGCGGCCTGGTCGTTCTGCACGACGACGCCGACTACGAACTCGCGGCACGCCACCTCCCCGATGTCGACGCGCGGCGCATCGTGGGCGCTGACTCGTAGCTATCCGCCCGCGTTTTGGGCCAACTCGATGGCGTACTGGTTCATGAACCGGCCCGCCCACGGTTCCCCGCGGTCGCACGATCCGTCGGATTCACCGGGACGTTTGATCCACAGGTAGGCATCGGCGTGTGCGCCCGCGGTGGCAGTGGTCGGCGGGACCCCCAGCGCCCGCCCGCCCGGGTTACACCAGTTCAGTGGTGTGTCGGCGGCCGGGCCGAGGCCATTGCGCGAGGTGTCGATCACGTAGTGCGACCCGTTCGTGAGCGCGGAAAGCGTTTCGCCGTAACCGATTTCCTCATCGGTGGTGTAGAAGTTCGCGGTGTTGAGGCTGAAACCCCGGGCGCGATCCACGCCGACCGTGTTGAGCCTGCCGGCCATGTCCTCGGCGTTCAGCCAGCGCGAGTGCCCGGCATCGACGTACACCGCCGCTGAGGGGTTTCCGGTGAGCGTGTCGACGGCGTACCGGATCAGGTCGTAGCGTTCCTGACGCTGGTCGGGCGATAGGCAGTCGGCCATGGCCAGGGCGTCGGGTTCGACGATGATCGCCGCCGGCGCCGAGCCGATTCCGGAGGCGATGCCGTCGATCCACCGGCGGTAGTCCGCACCTGTCGCGAAGCCCCCGGCAGCGAAGCTGCCGCAGTCGCGATACGGGATTCCATACAGTGTCAGAACCGGCATCGCTCCGGCCGCCTGCGCCGCTCCGGTGTACCTCGACACGGTGCCCGCCACCGTCGCGGCCGGGAACGCCTGGTCGAGCCAGTAGGACGCCGGAGTGTTGGCAAGGGCCGTCAGCTCCGGAATCGGTGGGCTGGTGTTCTTCGCGGCGATCATGGCCGCCGAGATGGGATCGACGTAGAAGGGTTTCCCCTCCAACGGATTGGCCTCGTCGACCAGGCGCACCGCCGGCATCGGGTGCACGAGGTCTGCAACACCACCCGAGACGACGCCGGCCGTTACCGCCAGGAAAGGGACGACCAACCGCGCGAGCACACCAAAAACTGAGAACATCACCCCGAAAAGATAGTGCCACCGGGTCAACAGGCGCATCCGGGTCCGGCTCGCCTGTTGCTGATGTGCACGGTGGTGCTGATGTTGTTGCCAGGTGGGGGTGGACACTCGTCGCGTGAGCACCTAATGCCCGTGGAACTCGTCCATCGAGTTGTACACACCGGCGCGACGCAGATAGATGTCGCGCAGCCGGACGGGCAGCACGCCGGTGAGCACCTTGTTCATTTTCGACGTCCACGGCATGACGACGAACGGCTTGCCCTCGAGCATCGCCGCCCACGTCTGGTCGACGACGTCCTGCTGTTTGAGCATCGGCGTGAACAGGATGCCCTTGGCGCCGTCGAACATGCCGGTGTTGATGTAGGTCGGACATACGGTGGTGACCTTGACCTGCTCATGGCCGGCCTGTTCGAGCTCCAACCGCAGGGAATCGGAGAAACCGATCGCCGCCCATTTCGATGCGGCGTAGGCGGCCATGCGAGGGATGGCGTTCAGCCCGGCCGAGGACGCGATGTTGACCAGCCGACACTGCCTGCCGGACGCGATCATCGGCGCCACGAACTCTCGTGCCACCAGCATGGGTGCGACTGAGTTGACTTCCATGGTCAGCAGGAAGTCGCGTGGATCACTCTCCCAGAAATAGCCGTTGCCCCGCACGATGCCGGCGTTGTTGAACAGCACGTGGATCGTGCCGACGTCGGCGCGGACCCGCTCGGCAGCCTCGGCCACCCGGGTCTGGGAGGCGACGTCGACGGCCTCGTAATGGACTGTGCCGCCGCGTGACTCCAGCTCGGCTGCGGTCTCCTTAAGTGCGGCCTCGTTGCTGTCCCACAGGACCACCGCGGCGGCGCCTTCCTTGACGGCTTGGGTGGCGAACAGCTTGCCGAGACCCATGGCAGCCCCGGTGATCAGGACGTTGGCCCCACTGACGGACTGCATAACTGAACTCCCCTGATTCGTGTTGTGTTGGTTCATACTGTTCTACCGCAACAGGTCCGTGCGGGTTGCGCTCGCTCCCCGGCTCCGCGAGACGGCTCTCCGGCTCTACAACTGCGTGACACGACCGTTGACGACCGTCCACGAGCGATCCAGCCGAACGTTCTGCAGCATCCGGCGGTCGTGGGTCACCAGCAGCAGCGCACCGTCGTACGTCTGCAGCGCCTGCTCGAGTTGCTCAATGGCGGCGAGATCGAGATGGTTCGTCGGCTCATCGAGTACCAGCACATTCGTGCCACACGCCTGCAGCAACGCCAAGCCGGCGCGGGTCCGCTCACCGGGCGAGAGGTCCTCAACCGCGCGTTCCACGTGGTCGGCGCGCAGACCGAACTTCGCGAGCAGGGTTCGCACATCGGCGGTCGACCATGACGGCACCCGTTGCTCGAAGCGATCGACGAGTCGGCCGGGACCGGAGAACTCGGCGCGGGCCTGGTCAATCTCGCCGATGGCGACATTGGCGCCCAGACCCGCGCGCCCCTCGTCGGGCTGTTGACGCCCCAGGAGCAGTCGCAACAACGTCGACTTGCCAGCCCCATTGGGACCGGTGATGCCGATCCGCTCGCCGGCATCGACCTGTAGCGACACCGGACCCAGGACGAAATCCCCTTGTCGCACAACGGCATTGTCGAGTGTCGCCACGACCGAACTCGACCGTGGCGCCGCTCCGATGGTGAACTCGAGCGTCCACTCCTTGCGGGGTTCGGCGACGTCGGCGAGGCGGGCGATCCGGCTCTCCATCTGACGCACCTTCTGCGCCTGCTTCTCGCTGGACTCAGTCGCCGCGCGCCGCCGGATCTTGTCGTTGTCCGGAGCCTTGCGCATCGCGTTGCGCACACCCTGGCTCGACCATTCCCGCTGCGTGCGTGCGCGCGCCACCAGGTCGGCCTTCTTCTCGGCGAACTCGTCGTACTGTTCGCGCCGGTGCCGGCGGCCGACCTCGCGCTCTTCCAGGTAGCTGTCGTACCCGCCGCCGAAAACGGTGGTGGTGTTCTGGGCCAGGTCCAGTTCGAGGACACGCGTCACGCTGCGGGCCAGAAATTCCCGGTCGTGGCTCACCAGCACCACGCCGCCACGAAGATCGCGGACGAAGTTCTCCAGCCGGGCGAGTCCGTCTAGATCCAGATCGTTGGTCGGCTCATCGAGCAGGACGATGTCGAACCTGGACAGCACCAGCGCCGCCAATCCGACACGTGCCGCCTGTCCACCCGACAACGCGGTCATCGGGGTCGACGCTGGCCGAATCGAATCGGCGTCCAGGCCCAGGTCGGCCAGAACTGCGGGCAACCGTTCGTCGAGGTCCGCCGCGCCGGTGGCGAGCCAGTGATCCAACGCCGCCGAGTACACGTCGGCCGGATCCACCTTCCCCGGGCCCTCGCCCGGATCCGCCAGGGCCGCTGCCGCTGCTTCCATGGCCTCGCCGGCCGCAGTACACCCCGCGCGGCGGGCGATGTAGGCGGCGACGGTCTCTCCCGGTACCCGCTCATGCTCCTGCGGCAGCCACCCGACGAATGCGTCGGCGGGTGCGATGCTGACCGAGCCGTCGAGCGGTTCGAGGTCACCGGCGAGAATCCGCAACAGTGTGCTCTTGCCGGCGCCGTTGGCGCCGACGACTCCGATGACATCGCCGGGCGCCACCGTCACGTCGAGGCCCTCGAAGAGGGTGCGGTGGGCGAATCCGCCCGCCACATTCTTCGCGACAAGCGTTGCGGTCATCGTCCTATCGTCGCACCACCGGAACCGGTTCGAACGCCGCGTGAGCAGCAGGACCCACCCCCACGATTGGATGCTTTGGGTCCTCGGCAAATAGCATCAGTACCGCAATGACGGATCACGACCTTGAAGTACGCCAGGCCCCGAGCGCGGCGGCTGCGAGCCGTCTGTCCGCGCAAGCTCGCCGCCGGCGAACCTTCGCCGTCATCAGCCACCCCGACGCGGGCAAGTCGACGCTCACCGAGGCCCTGGTCCTTCATGCCCGGGTGATCACCGAGGCGGGTGCCATCCACGGCAAAGCCGGACGGCGGGCCACGGTGTCGGACTGGATGGAGATGGAGCAGGCCAGGGGCATCTCGATCACGTCCACAGCGCTTCAGTTCCCCTACCGCTCACCCGACGGCCAGGACTGCGTCATCAACCTGCTCGACACACCCGGGCACGCCGACTTCTCCGAAGACACCTACCGCGTGCTCAGTGCCGTCGATTGCGCGGTCATGCTGATCGACGCGGCGAAAGGCCTGGAACCGCAGACCCTCAAGCTCTTCCAGGTGTGCCGGCATCGGCGCATCCCGATCCTCACCGTGATCAACAAGTGGGATCGCCCGGGCCGCGACGCCCTGGAACTCCTCGACGAGATCTCCGAACGCATCGGGCTGAGGCCCACCCCGTTGACGTGGCCGGTCGGAATCGCCGGAGATTTCAAGGGCGTTCTGGATCGCCGCACCGGAAACTTCATTCGGTTCACCCGTACTGCAGGCGGTGCCACCGCCGCGCCCGAAGAGCACATCGCGCCGGAGCACGCCGAGGACGCCGCCGGCGACGACTGGGTCAACGCAACGGAAGAGTGCGAACTGCTTTCCGCCGACGGCAGCGACCACGACCAGGACGCCTTCCTCCGGGGCGACACGACACCGGTCCTGTTCACCTCGGCGACACTGAACTTCGGGGTGAACCAGCTCCTGGACAATCTGGTTCGGCTCGCGCCCGCGCCCAGTGGACAGCTCGATGTCGACGGTAATCTGCGGCCGGTCGAATCCCCGTTCAGTGCATTCGTCTTCAAGGTCCAGGCCGGCATGGACTCTGCTCACCGCGATCGCATCGCCTACGCACGGGTCTGCTCGGGCACCTTCGAGCGTGGTGACGTGCTCACCCACGCCGCCACCGGCAAGCCGTTCGTCACCAAGTATGCGCAATCGGTGTTCGGCCAACAGCGCTCGACGCTGGACAGCGCCTGGCCGGGAGACGTCATCGGCCTGGCCAACGCGGCGTCGTTGCGGCCGGGAGACACCCTCTTCCGCGACGTACCCGTTCACTTCCCGCCCATCCCCAGCTTCTCCCCCGAGTATTTCGCCGTCGCCCGGGGTACCGATCCCAGTAAGCACAAGCAGTTCCGGCGCGGTATCGAGCAACTGGAGCAGGAGGGCGTCGTCCAGGTGCTGCGTTCGGATCGACGCGGCGACCAAGCGCCCGTGCTCGCCGCGGTGGGCCCGATGCAGTTCGAGGTCGCGACCCACCGGATGGCGGCGGAATTCAACTCTCCGATCGCACTTGAGTCCCTGCCGTACACCATCGCCCGCGCGGTCGACCCCGAAGACGCCCCGTTCGTGGGGAAGCAGGTGTCGATGGAAGCTCTCACCCGTACCGACGGCGTCATGCTCGCGTTGTTCACCACCAAGTGGCGGCTGCAAGGGTTCCAGGAGGACTACCCGGATGTCCGGTTGCACTCGCTGGTGGCCGCAGGGGAAAACTGAACAGGGTCAGAGGGAAAGTGTCGTGCCGGTCTCGCGCTCGGCGAACTCCCACAGCCGCATTGCGTCCCCGTAGTCGCAGGCAGCCGCGGTGCGCCCGCTGAGCGTCGGGCCGCCCTTGAGCCCTCGCCGGCTGTCGATGCCGACGTAGCTGCCCGGCGGGATCGGCTCGGTGATGCAGTACAGCGTCGGCGCCGCTCCGGCATCGATGTCGTTGGCCAGCACATTGGCAGCCGCCCTGACCACTGCGTGGAAGGCCGCCATCACCCGCTCATCCGAGACGTTCGACAGGTTCGAGGCCACCCAGCCCGGGTGGGTCAGGTAGGAGCTCACCGGTGAGTCCGCGACCCGCAGTCGCCGGTCGAGTTCGAGCCCCCAGAGCATCACGGCGAGCTTGGAGCGACCGTAGGCGGCAAACGCGGACCACTTGCGCGTGCGCAGGTGTGGATCGTCGAATGCGAACGTGGCCATCTTGTGCGCGTCGGAGCCGACGTTGATGATCTGTGAACGCACCCGGGGAAACAGCAGATTCGTCAATGCGAACGGGCCGAGGAAGTTGGTGCCCAACGTGTTCTCGAATCCGTCCAGCGTGTCGGTTCGGTGCGCATCGACCATGCCGGCGTTGTTGATCAGAATGTCCACGTCGCCGTCGAAAAGCGTCGGGAACGCCCGCACCGACGCCTGATCGGCGAGATCAAGCTTGACCACGGCGGTGTCGCCACCCAACTCGGCGGCGCGCTGCGCCCCGAGTTCGAGATTGCGGACCGCAAGGATCACCTGGGCGCCCGCACGGGCGAGGGCCCGGGCCGTCGCAAGCCCGACGCCACTGGTTGCACCGGTCACGATGACGCGCTTGCCGTCGAGATTGCCGAGTCGGCTCGGCGACCACCGTGTCGTCACCGTTCTGAGCCTAACGACATCGGCGCGTATCGCTGAGGTGTCAGGGCGTTAGTGTGCTCTGGTGGCTTTCGCGAACAACAGAACTCGAGCACACCGATGACCGCGGCACCGGAAGCGTCGGGGCTCGAATCCCGGATCGGCCACTACTACCAGATGGGCGGCACCTATCTGGTCGGCCGCGAGAAGGTTCGTGAATACGCCCGCGCCGTGCAGGACTATCACCCCGCACACTGGGATGTCGACGCCGCCGCGGAGTCGGGCTACTCCGGTCTGGTTGCGCCGCTGACGTTCACCTCGACCCCGGGCATGTCCTGCAATCGCCGCATGTTCGAATCGGTGGTCGTCGGTTATGACACCTGGGTGCAGACCGAGGAGGTTTTCGAGCAGCACCGCCCGATCGTGGCCGGCGACGAACTGCATATCGACGTCGAACTGACCGCGGTGCGCCGGATCGCCGGCCGAGAGCTGGTCACCGTGACCAACACCTTCACCGATGTAGCCGGCGAGCGGGTGCACACCCTGCACACCACGGTCGTCGGTGTTACCTCCGAGGACATCAATCCGGCGGTCAAGGCGGCCGTCCAGAGAATGATGATGCACGACATGGACATCATGTCGGTCGGCGATTCCGATGCCGGCTATCAGAAGACCGTGCGACCCGAGGGTGAGATCCGAATCTCCGACGGCGGCTTGACCCGCACGCCGGGAACACCGTCTTTCGATGAGGTGAGGGTCGGCGATGAGCTACCCGCACACCACACCAGGCTGTCCCGCGGCGATCTGGTGAACTATGCCGGGGTGGCCGGCGACGCCAACCCGATCCACTGGGACGAGAGCATCGCCAAGCTGGCCGGGCTGCCCGATGTGATCGCCCATGGAATGCTCACCATGGGTTTGGGTGCCGGGTTCGTCTCGGCATGGTCGGGTGACCCCGGTGCGGTCACCCGCTACGCGGTGCGGCTGTCCGCGCCCGCGATCGTGCCCGCCACCGAGAGCGCCGATATCGAGTTCACCGGCCGGATCAGGTCGTTGGACCCGGAAACCCGCAGCGGTGTCGTCATTGTCGGCGCGAAGTCCGACGGGCGGAAGATCTTCGGCCTGGCGACCCTGGACGTCCGCTTCCGCTGACCTGGGCGACCTAACCGGAAACCCGGCGACTTCGCCGAATGCTTGAGATGCTGGCGTGATGCTGGTCAAGTTGCTCCTCGCACCCCTGTCCGTCGCCACCACTGCGAGCGTCGGTGTGATCGCGTCCTTCGCCACCGCCGGTAGCGCCATGGTCGCCGGTTCGGGGGGCACCGTCGGTAGCGTTGCCGTCGCGGGCTCGCTGGGTACCGTCGGTAGCGTTGCCGTCGCGGGCGCGCTGTGCACCGTCGGTAGCGTTGCCGTCGCGGGCTCGCTGGGCACCGTTTCCAGCGTCGCGGTCGCCGGGTCGATCGCCATTTTCGGCAGCGCCGCGGTCGCAGGAAGCGCCGGCATTGCACTGTCTTTGCTGATGAGTGGATGCGCGGCCTGCCTGGCCTGTGTTTCGTGTCGTCGATGCAATGCCTGCGTCGCCTGCTCGAACTGTGAGGACTGCGTCGGCTGCGTCGGCTGCCACAACTGCTCGGGGCTGCAGAACGCGGTAGGGATGCGCGACGTGCATCTGCCGGTTGCCGCCTGAACCCCTGCGGTGGCATTGCCGTCGGCGCCGTCGATACTGTGATCGCGCATACGGGTCGGCAACCGCGTCTCACACCCGGCAGTCGCATAACCTGCTCCTCATGAAGGCGCCCAGCCGGGCACTGCTGCTAGCGGCCCTTGTCGTGCTCACTGCGCCCGCCTGCGGACAGACCGGCGAAGCCCCACCCCCGCACGGCGCCATTGACCTCGGCAACGGCCGGACGCTTTTCCTGGACTGTCAGGGATACGGGTCCCCGACGGTGCTCATCATTCCGGGCAAGGGCAGCTACGCCGAGGCGTGGAACGTGATTGTGCCCCCCGGTGATCCGATCCGATCCTCGCCCTACGACCTCATCAGCCAGGCCTCGCTCACGCCGAGTCCCGACGCCGTACAGCCCACCGTCGCCAGGACCACCCGGGTGTGCGCCTATGACCGGCCGAACACCCGGCCCGACGGTACCGATCGGTCGACCCCGGTGAGCCAGCCGCATAGCCTGGCCGCCGCCGTAGACGACGTGGAGACGCTCATCGACGCCGCACATCTTCGCGGTCCGTTCGTCGTGGCCGCGCACTCATATGGCGGACTGATCGCCGACCTGCTGGCGCGGACCCGTCCCGACCTCATCAGCGCTCTGGTGATGGTCGATCCGGTGTCGGAATTCCTCCCGTCGGTGGGCACGCCCGCGCAGAACGCCGCTTTCGACCGCGACGGGAGAGTTCCGGCCACCCCGGACGGCGAGGGTGTTCTCTTCGACGACGCCTTCGCCCGAATCAAGGCGGCTCCGGCGCTACCGAATGTTCCCGCGGCCGTGCTGAGTTCAGGGAAGTTCCCGGCGCCCGAAATGCTCACCCCGGAGAACTACACACTGAGCCAGATCCATCGGGCCAACGACATGCTGGCAGCGGAACTGCGCACCAGTAATCGAATAGTCGCCGATAGCGGCCACAACGTCATGCTGTACTCGCCGCAGGAGGTGGCTGAGACCATCGTTGGGATCATGGAGCGGGTTCGGTGAGTGCGCATTGCCCGCAGCAGGGCTCCCCAGATGGATCATCGGCCGACGTGACTGACATCGACGTGACTGACAGCGGGGATGCCCCGACCGCGAGCCGGTGGCCACACGTCCTGCGACTGGCGCTGTTCGCCGCCTTCCTGCTCACGCTGTTCTATCTCGTCGCCGTCCAGCGAGTCGTCGATATCGACGAGGTTCGCCACGCAATCGCCAGAAGTGGGCCCATCGCTCCGCTGGTCTATGTCGCCGTTTCCGCCGTCCTGGCCACGATCTTCGTCCCCGGCCCGCTTCTTGCCGCCGGCAGCGGCGTGTTGTTCGGACCGCTGCTCGGCACATTCGTCACCCTGGCCTCCACAGTGACGACGGCGACTATCGCCGCATTCGTCGGCAGGCGCGCCGGACGCGACAGCGCCCGGGCATTGATCGGTACGCAGTGGGCAGAGCGTATCGACATCCAGATTCAACGGCGCGGGCTGTGGGCGGTCGTCGGTCAGCGTTTCATCCCCGGTATCTCCGACGCACTGGCCTCCTATACCTTCGGCGCGTTCGGAATGCCGTTGTGGCAGATGGCGATCGGGGCCGCTATCGGATCGGCCCCACGGGCATTCGTCTACACCGCCCTCGGGGCGTCGATCTCGGACCTGACATCGCCGTTGGCCTACGCTGCGATCGCCACCTGGTGCACCATGGCGATCATCGGCGCGTTCGGCGCGCACCGCGGGTATCGCAGTTGGCGCGCGGGCAGCCGACACTCGTGACGAGAGACTGCGTTCGCACGCGATGGCTGAGCGACTGCGCCCATGGAGCCCTCAACCCGCGGGGACCAATCGAAGGTGATGACCGGCGGCGGTAGCTTGAAAGTTATTATCGTCAACATTGAGAGGAAGGACATCCGCTGACCGCTCGCCGATCCCGTGCCGCCGTGGAGACCTACCACCACGGCAATCTGCGACAGGTCCTGCTCGAGCAGGCCGTCGAACTCGCCCGCGCCGGTGGCCCGGACGCCGTGGTGCTCCGTGACGTCCAACGGATGGCGGGCGTGAGCAACTCGGCCGCCTACCGGCACTATGCCGATCGCGACGCGCTGCTTGCCGCGGTGACCGAGTACGCGGAGGCCCGGTTGGCCGACGCGATGCTCGTCCGGCTGAGCTCGGTGACCAACCACGGACCTAAAGCCAGGCGGGCGATCGCACGTTTCCGCGCGACCGGGCAGGGCTACATCGACTTCGCGCTCGATGAACCTGGTCTGTTCCGAACAGCTTTCGCCCACACAACCACCGGACACGAGGGTCACACGCGACATCCCGAAGTCGCGGGCGACCACATCAACGAGCATCATCCGTTTCAGATCCTGATCCGATGCATCGATGACCTCGTGGCCGCTGGTGTGCTCTCACCGGATCGCCGCGACGGCCTCGACGAAGCCGCGTGGGCCGCGGTGCACGGGCTCTCGACCCTGTTTCTCGACGGCCCGCTCAGTGAAGCCGACGCGCCTCGCAAGCAGCTGATCACCGAACGGCTGCTCGACGTCATCGCGGTCGGACTCCAGTAAGCCCCGGTTCACGTTGACAGCACTGACACCGTCTGCCATCTCTAGATGCCATCAGTGTAAACACTTAGGGGTTGGTCCCAAGAAGATCGACACCCGGCTCAGTCCCACCGGTGGTAAACACGCCGCGCCGCTTGCCGGCCGCGATCAGAAACTCATGCTTCCGGTGACGGGAACTGCGGTCACGGTATTTCCGTGCATGTCCATCGACCACGTCCCGTAGGTCATCTGCGGGGCGGGTTGCATCTCCAGGTCGAGCCTCCTCTGGCGGATTCTGTCCTTGAACTGCTGATCCTGGGCCGCGATCGCATCGGTCACCTTGTGGTCTCCAGGAGCACTATTGTCCATCACCCCGATCATGGTCTGATCGGGACGGACCACCCACGACGCACGGGAGTCGCCGTGAGTGGCGGTATAGATGCCTGCCGGAGTCGCCACCGCTGACGCCGTGAACTTCTGTGTGGATGCACCGTTCTCGTTCATCACGATCACGCCGCTGACCTTGCGATCATCAAAGGACGCCGTCAAGTGGTCCGCATACATCGAGTAGAGGTCCATTTGGCCGTCCTTCTGGGTACCGAAGAAGTACGCCCCGTCGTTGGTGCCGTTGGTCGCGTAAGCGACGACCTTGTCACCGTCGACCGTGACGGCCATGGTCGTCATCGGAGCACCCTGCTGCGGCGGCATGTCGGCGACGAAGGTTGCCTGCGCCGGCATTGCGGCGGCGACGCTGATGGTCGCATTCGTCGCGGGTGTCTGAGGAGTGCCGCTCGAGCACGCGGTGAAACTGTACGAGCTGACGATCGCGCTGACAGTCAGGACAAGCGTGCGGGTGCGCTTACTGTTCGTGTTGAGCCTCATCGGGTTCCTTCCATCTGTGTCGTCAGGCCGTCGTGGCGGCGGCCCAAGGGGGTACTGCTTCTGTACTTGATTGGTGTCGGCAGTTGGCGCAGCGTTACGCATTGCGATAACGAATTCGACCACGTTCACCCAGAGGTGAATTTGTAGGCGCAGGGCGCACAGGCTCAGGCGATGCCTTGATGTTGACAGCCCTAACATCGTCTGTCATTCTCTAGATGTTATCAACGTCAACATTGAAGGGTTCGTCCCATGCTCATCGATACCCGGCCAAGTCCCGTGGGTGGTGCGCACGCCGCGCCGCCACGGGTTCGGCCCGTTCTGGTTCTGGCCGTCGTGCTGGTCGCCGCGCTGGCGATCAATGTGGAAACGACCATCGTGAATGTGGCTCTGCCTACATTGAACGCAGAATTGGGGGCCTCGACGCGCGGCCTGCAGTGGATCGTGGACTCCTACAACCTGGCCTTCGCAGCGCTGGTGCTCGCCGGCGGCACGGTCGGCGACAAGTTCGGCCGCCGCGGCACCCTGATCGCCGGCCTGATCCTCTTCGCGGCCAGCAGTGTCGCGGCCGCCCTGTGCACCTCGACCGACCAGCTGATCGGGATGCGACTGGTGATGGGAGTGGCTGCGGCGCTGATCTATCCGACCACGCTGGCCATCATCACCGACACCTTCCGCGACCCCAAGCAGCGCGCCAGGGCCATCGGTGTCTGGGGCGCGGTCACCGGGCTCGGTGTCGCCGTGGGTCCGATCATGGGCGGTGCGCTGCTGGAATCCTTCTGGTGGGGCAGCCTGTTTCTGGCGCTGGTCCCGATCGCGCTGATCGCCACACTCGGCGCTCTGTTCTTCATCCCCGCATCCCGCGCGGAATCCGGTGCCCGGCTCGACCGCGGCGGGCTGCTGCTGTCGGTCGTCATGCTCGGAGCCCTGGTGTACACGATCATCGAGGCCCCCGGCCACGGCTGGACCGCTCCCCTCACACTGGCCGGCTTCGGTATCGCGCTGGCGGCGGCGGTGGCGTTCGTGGTGTGGGAGCGACGGCAGACCGACCCGCTGATCGACGTCAGCCTGTTCACCAACCTGCGGTTCAGCGCGGCCAGCGGCGCAGTCACGGTCGCATTCTTCGCCCTGTTCGGATTCATCTTCCTGATCACCCAGTTCTTCCAGCTGCTGCAGAACTACGGCCCGCTGGAGACCGGTGTGCGCATCCTGCCGGTGGCGCTGTCGATCGCGATCGGTTCGGTCGTGGGCACCCAACTCGCGGTCACCCGGGTGGGCACCAAGGCCGTGGTGTTCATCGGCCTGCTGATGCTGACCGCCGCGTTCGCCTGGGTGGCCACCGTCAGCGTCGACGTCTCCTACCTTCAGGTTGCCTTACAGATGGTGGTGCTCGGCGGCGGACTGGGACTGACGACCGCACCGGCCACCGACTCGATCATGGGCGTGGTCCGCCCCGAGCAGGCCGGCGCGGGTTCGGCCGTCAACGACGCCACCCGCCAGATCGGCGGCACACTCGGCGTCGCCGTGGTCGGCAGCATCTTCTCCACCCTCTACATCCGCCACCTGTCCGATAGCGCGATCCTGGGCGCGGCACCGGAGCCGGTCCAGGCGACCGCCCGCGAAGGTCTGGCACAAGGCCTGCAGGTCGCCGCGCAATCGCCCGCACCGATCGCCGGTCCCCTCCGCGACACGGTCAGCGACGCCTTCATGTCCGGCCTGCACGCGGGCTGCCTGACAGCCGCCGCCGTATGCCTGGCCGGAGCACTGTTCGTCCTGGCCTTCCTGCCCGCCCACCCAACGAAAGCCGATCTCGTATGAACAACCCACAGCAGTACGGACCCTGGGCCCTGGTCACCGGTGCGAGCGACGGCATCGGGAAGGTCCTGGCCACCCAGATCGCCGCCGGCGGCATCAACGTCGTGCTCGTCGCCCGGGGCGAGGACAAGCTGCACGCGCTGGCCTCAGCACTACACGCCGAACACGGCATCGACACCAGCGAGTCCCGGGACTTGCGAACTACGCGGCATCAAAGGCTTACATCCAGAGCCTGGCCGAGGGACTGCACGACGAACTCGCCCCGCGGGGGGTCCACGTGCTGGCGGTCGCGCCGGGGCCCGTCGACTCCGGCTTCGGCGCCCGAGCGGGGCTCTCGATGAGCTCGGCCACACCGCCCGAGGTCGTCGCCGGTGCAGCACTGAGCGCTCTCGGTAGGCGCCGAACCATCATTCCCGGAGCCAAGGGCAAATTCCTCACCACCACACTGGTGCCACTGCCGCGCCGGGTTCGGAGTCGGATTCTGGGTAGTATCATCGCCGGAATGCGCACGTCCGCAACTTCTTTGGGGGCACCGCTGCCATGAGTACCAACTCCGCCGGTCGGTCGCTGTCGACTTCCACGGACTCGTTGCTGCGGCTGGCGATACGCCTCGATGCCACCGGCACCGGTTTGTTGGGGCTTGCCGCCACCGCATTCGCTCATTCCCTCTCCAGGCTGAGCGGGCTGACCCTGACGCAGATCTACATCTCGGCGGTGGCGTTCGTCTTGTACGGAATCGTCGGCAACCTGCTCGCCGCCAGGCCCCTGATCCGCCGAATCGGCACCGGCCTCAGTGCCTTCAACTTCGTTGGCACAGCAGCGGCGTTCGTGATCGTGGCCTCCGCAATCCTGCCCCTGACCGGTGCCGGAACGGCGATAGTCCTCGGCTGCGGGGCTTACACCATGTTCTTCGGCCTCCTGCAGTTGGTCGGCGTTCGCCGGCTGCCGGCTTTGGGGTGAACGGTCCGGGCGGGGCGGGCAGCTCTCGAACATCTCGTATCGTCACCGACCAGAACGCGTTGAACGTCCGCAGTTGACCCTGCGCGAGGGTCAGGGTGCAATTGCACTGCGCGGGACGTCAGGCTCCGAGCGCACCGAGCAGTTCAGGCAGCGGCACGGTGGCAAACCCGATGGCAGCGTCGCCGATCCCGTACGGCAGCACCAGGGTTTCGGCGTGGATCATCGCACCGCAGGAGTAGACGACATTGGGGACGTAGCCGTTCTGCTCGTCGGCGGCCGGGCTCAACAGCGGTTCCCGCAGTCGGCCGAGCATCTTTGTCGGATCGTCGAGATCGAGCAGGATCGCTCCGATCCGGTAGGTACGCATCGGTCCGACGCCATGGGTGAGCACCAGCCAACCGGCGTCGGTTTCGATGGGCGGGCCACAGTTTCCAAGCTGTAGCACCTCCCAGGCTTGTACCGGGCGCTGGCAGGGAACTGCGCTCGTCCATACGAACGGACGATCCGAGTAGGCGATCGTGTTCGACTCGCGGTCTGCTCTCGACAGGGCAGCGAAGCGTCCACCGATCCGGCGGGGAAACAATGCCAGACCCTTGTTCGCCGCGGCAGGTCCGACCATCGGCGTGGAGACGAAGGACTGGAAATCCCGTGTCTCGAGTAGCTGCTGGCTGATGCGGGTTCCGCTATAGGCGGTATAGGTGGCATAGAACGTGATGGAACCGTCGTCGTCGACGAAGCGGACGAGGCGGGCATCTTCCATGCCGACCGCCTCAGCGTGCATGGATGGGAACAGCACACGCTCGGAAATGGCTGTCTGGCTGTGAAATTCGATGCAGTACGTCCGTTCGGCGATGGCCTGGATCTCAGCGATGGTCTCCTGCGCACGTCCACGGGTGCTCAGGTGGGTCCGGAGCTTGGCGAGCCGATGGGCGAGGTCGGCCGGGGTGAAGCGATCGGCGAGCGCGTCGAGGACATAAGCGGCCGCCTCGCCGGCATCGTCGAGTCGGGCGAGTTCGACGCGAAAGACTTCGGCGTGGAGCAGACCCGGCGTGGTGGTTCCGACCGTGGCCAACGGAGCGCATTCATCGAGGCTGGGGCAGCCCGCCGAGTCGATGACGCCGGTCCGGAACCCGATCGACGAGCGGTGTCCTTCCCCGATGCCGCGGACGCTCATCACGAATCGCAGGCTGCCAGAGGCCACTCCGGTCTGGTCGGGGTGGACCACGATGCTGGGGTTGCACAGCGCCGCGCCTTCGATGGCGTACTCGCTGGTGAATACCGCACCCAGCAACATCATTCGATCTTCGGAGAGCTCAGTCTCAGGGTCGAGACGATCGGTCAGTTCACCTGCGTGCCGGCGAAAGATGTCGGCAAGGTCGCGGTGCCGCCGATCGAATCGGGTGATGACATCGTCCAGCGCCGACAACACGTCGCTCTCGCTCAGCCGCAGGATGCGCGCCAACACCACACCCGCTCTGGACTCCTGGTGTTCGAAGCCCTCCTGGCCGGGCACGAAGAGTTGGGTGACGACTCGCGCCGGGTCAGCCGAGAGTCGCTGGGGCCTGCGCGTGACGAGATCGCACAACGGCGAGGTAATTTCGGCACAGCCGAGAGGAGTCGAAGTCACTTCGGCACGACCGAGAGGCGTCGAACTCATTGCGGCACAGCGGAAAGGCGCAGCGCATGCTGCAGGGTCGAGAGCACGGCCAGAGTCGACTCGGCACCCTGATTCTGGTTCACCCCGTCGGCCTGCAGCCCGTCGAATCCGGCGCCCGTCAGCGGATCCCACATCAGCAGGCCGGCATCGTTGGCACCCTCGAACCAGGCCGCGGCGGCCCGCACTGAATCCGGCCAGATCGGGCTGGCGTCCACGCCGGCGGCGCGCGCACATGCGTCGGCAATGGTGGATATCTCGATCGGCTGCTGATCGAACCCCAGCCGAGCATCGCCCGGTCCCCTGCCCCCGACGGGGGTGGGTGAGAGGTGGCCCTCGGCCGTCTCGTAGTCGACCAACCAGGCCAGCAGATCCAGGCCGCGCTGCCGCAGCGTCGCGTCCTCGAGAGCGACCCCGGCAGCGATCATCGCCTCGGGCAGAACGGCGTTGGCATAGGTGAGTCGCGGCTC
>Ga0315291_10002871_pt1 | contig 22409 bp, 16 predicted proteins | sample YL17G12_20_MG_FD_203070 | JGI IMG/M metagenome (GOLD analysis project Ga0315291, IMG submission 203070) | Sediment microbial communities from Yellowstone Lake, YNP, Wyoming, USA - YL17G12_20 | ecosystem: Environmental > Aquatic > Freshwater > Lake > Sediment | place: USA: Wyoming | collected... | reverse complement strand
GAAGGCCGTGGCCACCCATCGCGTCAATGACCGCCCGGACCGAGTCGAGCCGCGTGCGGTGAAAAGACGACCCAAGAAGCAGGTCTATCTGAACGAGCCTCGCCCCATCGCCAAAGCACGCCTACTCAATGCAACATAGGCTTATGGAAGTGCCATTCGAGTCTGACCTCAATAACCGCGGCTGCCTATTTCGGCCGTTTTCCGCCGGCGTTTGTCGTCCCGCGGTAAAGCCCGGCAGGCTCTCTGAAGGACGAGTGGATCAAACCAATAGCCATCGACCGTGTCTGAGCCATGCCCAACCTTCTCCCTATCCCCCACAGACGCGCCCGGTCAAGCTCCTTCCAGTCACCTCTCTTCCGGAACGCGACAACTTCGACCACGGTCTCATCTGCCGGCCTGTAGACTCTGCTTCCGGGTCCGCGAAGTCCAGGCAAAGCCCCGGCCCCAATTCCGCCAACCGCGTCCGGTTTTGTGCCCGCGAGCGATTACACGGGGCAGTCCCGCCCCGGCGGCCGGCGGATCATGTTCGAGCCGCCGGATGTCTCGTGGAAGAATGGCGACAATAGAGGGCGATGCATGAGCAAAAAGCTATACGGAAATGAGGATGGCACGCCTTTGTGGCCTGCCTGCAAGGGCTATGATGGAATGCACGGCAATGAGTGTGAGTGCATGAGACGATCCTATGACCATGACGCGGCCGGCAGTTCTTGGGTTCCTCCTGCTCAGTGGATGCACCGTCGGTCCCAACTATCACAAGCCCGAGGTGCCGGTCCCGGAGAGTTGGGCCGAGACATCGGATACCATTACGGCGGTGCCGATGAACATGGTTCAGTGGTGGACCGTGTTCAACGACACGCAACTCGATAGCTTGGTGGATCGGGCCCTCCGCTCCAACAAGAGCCTTCAGCTTGCCGAAGCCCGCATCTTGCAGGCCCGCGCCCAGCGGTTCGTCGCCGCTTCCTCCGGATTGCCGATGCTCAACGCTTCGAGTTCCTCCACGCGTCTGGAGCGCAGCGCCAATGCCTTTGCTTTCACCAGCGCTGGGGCGGGCCCGACGACCGGGGGAACCACCGGCGGCGGTTTCGTCCGCAGGGGGGACTTGTTTCAGGCGGGCCTCGACGCCAGTTGGGAGATCGACGTGTTCGGCGGCGTCCGGCGGGCCGTCGAAGCCGCCGACGCGAATATTGCCGCGGCTCAAGAGGATTTCCGGGATACGCTCGTGACCTTGCTGGGCGAGGTGGCCACCAACTACTTTCAGATCCGGGGCAACCAGCGCCGGATCGCCGTGGCGATCGAGAACATCGACATACAACGCAAGACCGTCGAGCTGACCCAGGGACGGTTCCAGGCCGGTTTGGGCAGCCGCCTGGAAGTGGCGCAGGCCGAGGCGTTGCTCGCCACGACTGAATCGCAGATCCCACCCTTCGAGACCGCGGTCAAGCAATCGATCCACCAGCTTGGCGTGCTCATCGGGTCGGAGCCGGAGACCCTGCTGCCGGAGCTGTCGCCGCCGGGTCCGATTCCGCCGGCGCCGCCCGAGGTGCCGATCGGCTTGCCCTCCGATCTCTTGCGCCGGCGTCCCGACATCCGACGTGCCGAGCGTCAGCTTGCCGCGGCCACGGCCCAGATCGGCGTGGCCGTGGCCGATCTCTTTCCGAAGCTGTCTCTGACAGGCGCCTATGGCTACCTCAGCACAAAAGGCTCGAATCTCTTTTCCCCGGGCAGCCAGTTTTGGAACGGAGGGCCGAGCCTGAGCCTGCCTATTTTCGATGCGGGTCGAATCCGCGGGAATATCCAGGTGCAGACTGCCCTGCAGAAGCAGGCGTTGGCGATCTACGAGAACACCGTGCTGACGGCGCTGCAGGACGTGGAGAACTCGATTGTGGCCTATGCCGAGGCACAAGCCGCTCGCGCTTCGCTGGCGAGAGCGGTCCGTGCGAACCAGGAGGCCACTCAGATCGCACAGGACCTCTATGAAAAAGGTCTCTCGGATTTCCTGAACGTGCTTCAGAGCGAAGGCGCCCTGTACCAGGCCCAGGATCGACTGATCCAGAACGAGCAGCAGGCCTTGACGTCCCTGGTGGCTCTCTTCAAGGCGTTAGGAGGCGGGTGGGAGGTCCTGGCCGGGGAAACCCGGAGGACGGAGGAGAGATGATAGAGGAGAGTTTGAAGTCTGAAGTTTCAAGTTTGAAGTATGAGGACCACTCACTTCATACTTCACCCTTCAGACTTCAAACTGTCTTTCTTCTGTCCTTCATTCTGGCCTCCTGCTCGCGGGCCCCGACAGGGACCGGCACAAGGGGCCAGCCGCCGACTCCGCCGGCGGTGCCCGTGACCGTGAGCAGCGCTGTGGAGAAAACGGTCCCCGTGCAGGTGCAGGCCGTGGGCCGAGTACAAGCCTACGCTGTGGTGTCCGTCAAGTCTCGAGTCGATGGGCTCGTGACCTCGGCGCATTTCCAGGATGGACAATTTGTGAACGCCGGCGACCTGCTCTTCACACTCGATGCGGCACCTTACGAGGCTCAGCTCAAGCAGGCCCAAGCGAATCGAGCCAAGGACCAGGCCCAGCTCGAGAATGCACGCAAACATGTGGAGCGAAACGCTGCTGTAGTGGCCAAGGGCTACGTCTCCAAGGAGCAGTACGATCAGGCCGTCGCCAGCGCCGCCGCTCTGGCGGCCACCGTGAAAGCGGACGAGGCGGCCATTGAAACCGCTCAGCTCCAGGTCCAGTACTGCTCGATTGTCTCGCCGATCACCGGCCGGGCCGGCGCCGTGCAGGTGGACGTCGGCAATCTCGTCAAGGCCAACGACGCCGCGAGCGTCCTGGTGGTCATCAATCAGGTGCAGCCGCTCTACGTCAGTTTCTACGTTCCGGAGAACATCCTGCCCGAAGTCAGAAAGTACATGGCGTCGGGACCGCTGTCGGCCGAGGCAACCGTCCCCGGCCACGAGGATAGCCCCGTCCGGGGTGAGCTTACCTTCTTGGACAATACGGTCAACTCATCCTCCGGAACCATCCAGCTCCGGGCCACCTTTGCGAACGAGAACCGGTGGCTCTGGCCGGGCCAGTTCGCCAACGTGGTCCTGACGCTGACTTTGCAGCCCAACGCCGTCGTGGTCCCCTCTCAGGCCGTTCAGACCGGACAGCAGGGCCAATACGTCTTTGTGGTAAGGCCTGACCTGACTGCCGAGTACCGGCCGGTCGTCGTTGGGAGAACCGTGGGCAACGAGACCGTGATGGAAAAGGGCGTCCGGCCCGGCGAGAACATCGTGACCGACGGCCAACTGCGGCTCTCGGACGGCGCGCGTGTGAGAATCGTCCCGGCGGGAGCCGCGGGGGCCGGCGAGGGGACCACCAATCCGGAAGGAGGCCGGGCTCCATGAGCATTCCGGAGTTCTTCATTCGGCGCCCCGTGACGACGACGCTGATCATGATGGGCATCCTCCTGTTCGGCGTCGTCGCCTACCGCCTGCTTCCGGTCAGCGAGCTTCCCAACGTGGACTTTCCCACCCTCCAGGTCACCGCCGCCCTTCCTGGCGCCAGTCCCGAGACGATGGCCTCGTCCGTGGCCACGCCGCTGGAGCGGCAGTTCACCACGATCGCGGGTCTGAATTCGATGACCTCCACCAGCTCGCTGGGCAGCACCCAGATCACCCTCCAGTTCTCGCTCTCCAGGAACCTCGACGGGGCCGCGCTGGACGTCATGTCGGCCATCTCCCAGGCCCAGCGGCTGCTGCCTCCGGAGATGCCCAGTCCGCCGTTCTTCCGGAAAGTCAATCCCGCCGATCAGCCGGTCATCTACATCTCGTTGAGGTCCGCGATCCTGCCGCTGTCCACCGTAGACGAGTACGCGGAGACGTACATGGCCCAGCGCATCTCCACGGTCAGCGGCGTCGCCCAGGTCCAGGTCTTCGGCTCCCAGAAATACGCCGTGCGAGTCCAGGTGAATCCCAACGTGCTGACTTCACTGGGCATCGGGATCGACCAGGTGCAGCAGGCGATCACCAGCGCCAATGTCAACATTCCCACGGGAACGCTGTACGGGACCTACCAGGCCTTCACGGTCCAGGCGACGGGCCAGCTCACCCGCGCCGACGCGTACCGGCCCCTGATCATCACCTATCGCAACGGCGCGCCCGTCTACCTGCGACAGCTCGCCCGGGTCATCGACAGCGTGGAAAATGACAAAGTCGCGAGCTGGCAAGGCGATACGCGCGCGATCGTGTTGGCGATTCAGCGCCAGCCGGGGACCAACACCGTCCAGGTCGTCGACGCCATCAAGACGCTCCTGCCGAGCTTCCGCGCCCGCATCCCGAGGTCGATCGAGATGACGGTCCTCTACGACCGCTCCGAGTCCATTCGGGCCTCCGTCCGGGACCTGGAGATCACGCTGCTGATCAGCGTGGTTCTGGTGATCCTCGTGATCTTTTTTTTCCTGCGCAACGTCTCGGCCACGATCATTCCGAGCCTGGCACTGCCGCTGTCGATCATCGGCACTTTCTCCGCCATGTATCTGCTCGGCTACAGCCTGGACAACCTCTCTCTGATGGCGTTGACCCTGTCGGTCGGGTTCGTCGTGGACGACGCGATCGTCATGCTGGAAAACATCGTCCGGCATATGGAGATGGGCCAAAAGAGGCTCCCAGCCGCACTCGATGGGTCCAGAGAAATCGGCTTTACCATCCTGTCCATGACGCTGTCGCTGGCGGCGGTGTTCATTCCGCTGCTGTTCATGGGAGGCATCCTGGGTCGGCTGCTCCACGAGTTCGCCGTCACCATCACCGTGGCGATTCTCATATCGGGATTCGTCTCTTTGAGTCTCTCTCCGATGCTCAGCAGCCGATTCTTGAAACCTCCCCGCCAAGGCCGGCAAAACCGCCTGTACGCCCTGTCCGAGCGCTTCTTCGACGGCATGTTCCGAGGCTACAAGGCGAGCTTAGGATGGGTCATACGCCACGGCCTGCTCATGATGCTCCTGTTCGTCGTACTCCTCTTGGCCACCGGCTATCTCTTCGTCATTATCCCGAAGGATTTCCTTCCCAGCCAGGACACCAGCCAGATTTTCGGCTTCACCGAAGGAGCGCAGGACATCTCCTTCGCCTCCATGGCGCGTCACCAGAGGGCGGTCAATGAAGTCATCAGCCAGGACCCGGCCGTTGAGGCGTTCATGTCCACGGTGGGCTCGTTCGGACTCGGCGGCATCAACACGGGGCTCGTCTTCATGCACCTCAAGCCTCGTTCACAACGGCCCGCTGTCGAGGAAGTGATGCAGAGGCTCTACCTGAAGCTGGCCCGGATCCCCGGGATCAACGTGTTCCTGCAAAACCCGCCGGTGATCCGCGTGGGAGGCCGGCTCACCCAAAACCTCTATCAATACACGTTGGAAGGCCCCGACACGGGCGAACTCTATCAATGGGGCCCGCAAGTCGAGGCCGCCCTGCGCGGTCTGCCCGACCTGCAGGGCGTGACCAGCGACCTTCGACTCAACAGTCTGCTGCTCCTCGTCAACATCGACCGCGACCAGGCCACGGCGCTCGGTGTCACGGCCAGCCAGATCGAGAATGCCTTGTACAGTGCCTACGGCTCCCGGCAAATCTCGACCATCTACACTCCCAACAACGAGTACCAGGTGATCCTGGAGGTGGAGCCTCAGTACCAAGACAACCCTGCCGATCTATCGAGGCTCTACATCACCTCCAGCAACGGCAGCCTCGTTCCTCTGAGCACCGTGGCCACACAGATCCGCACGACCGGGCCGTTGACCGTCAATCACACCGGCCAGCTTCCCTCCGTCACCATTTCCTTCAACTTGCGCCCGGGGGCGGCCCTGAGCCAGGGGATCACCGAAATCCAAAGGGCCGTCGGCGAGCTTCGACTGCCTGCCTCACTCGCGACCGGTTTCCAGGGCCAGGCCCAGGCGTTCCAGACCTCTCTGCAGGGAATGTGGCTGCTTCTGCTTATGGCCATCCTGGTCATCTACATCGTGCTGGGAGTCCTCTACGAGAGCTTCATTCATCCCCTGACCATTCTGTCGGGCCTGCCTTCGGCGGGCGTGGGCGCTCTGCTCACCCTGCTGATCTTCCACACGGTTTTGAGCATCTATGCGTTTGTCGGGATCATCATGCTGATCGGCATCGTGAAGAAAAACGCGATCATGATGATCGACTTCGCCCTCGCGGCGGAACGCCAGGAGGGCCGCAAGCCCGCGGACGCTATCTACGAGGGTTCTCTCCTGCGTTTTCGCCCGATCATGATGACCACGATGGCCGCTCTCATGGGAACCCTGCCCATCGCCCTCGGCTTCGGCGCGGGCGCCGAGGCCCGCCGGCCCTTGGGTCTCGCCGTCGTCGGCGGCCTGTTTTTCTCCCAGTTCGTGACGCTCTATATTACTCCCGTCATTTATATCTATCTGGACCGGCTGCAGAACCGGTTGGCCCGGCCCTCCACGCGGTAGTGAATCCGTAGGCAAATGCGAATGATGCCGCGCAGACGCATCGCCTCCATTTCCTTCATGGCGTTGGGACCGAACGTTTGCCGACGCTCTTGCACTTGTGCCTGCGAAAGCCCGTGAACGGATGCATCCAGCAATGCCATCGTCTCTTCGGGCGGAAGGTCTGCATAATCCGAGGTTTTCCTCGGCTCCACCTCTCATCCCTCTGTGTACCCTTGGATGACTTCCTGCCATACGGGTTACGTTCCTCTCACGAAAAGACTGTACAAGAGTATCCCAAGCACGATCAGGGTAGCTACCACATAGAGGAGGTCCCGCTCCAGTGCAAAAGCTACGACGGAGAACAGGACACGCACGATCGGCGTTGCGATCAGGACCAGCAGGCCCAATTGGATAATCCCGTAGCTGTTCAGAGCCCGGATGTTCCGCGCCATGCCCGACAGATTGTCGGAATGCTTCGATGCGGCATAAAAGGTGTGATAATGGGGAGCCGTGGAACCGTTCTCGATAAGATAAAGAACCCCCCCGATGAGCACAATCACCGCCGCCGTGATGACGCCGATGCGCAGAATGTACCCGATGACCACTTCCAGTCTCCTGTCCATCCTTGTCCATCTCTCCTCTATCATCAGAAACCTCCGCTCAGGCCATTGTAGATCATCTCGATCCCCAGCGCCAGAATCGTCAGCGTGAAGATCAGCCGCAGCAGCCGCACCGACGCTCCCCCCAGAATTCGCGAGCCGAGCATCGAGCCCGGCAGCACCCCGAGCACCACCGGCATGGCCAAGGCAGGCTCGATGTACCCGTTGCCCACATAGATGCCTGCACTGGCCGCCGCCGTGACACCGATCATGAAGTTGCTCGTGGTGGTGGAGACCTTGAAGGGCAGACACATAATCCAGTCCATCGCCAGAACCTTGAGCGCCCCGGAGCCGATGCCCAAAAGCCCGGACAGCAGACCTGCAACCGACATCAGGCCGAAACCGCCCAGGACGTTGCGAGCGTGATAGGGTTTTTCGCCCTCGGCGGTGGGATATGTGCCCCCCATGCGCAGCCGAGCCGTCAACCGATCAGGAACGCAGTCGGGGTTGTCACGCGGCCGACGGGAACTCAGATAGGAAGAGAGGATCAGGACACCCCCGAAGATCACGGCAATGGTCCCTGGAGGGAGCGCGGTGGTCAAAGAGGCGCCCACGATGGCGCCGATCGTAGTCGCGATCTCCAGAAACATGCCAATGCGGATATTGCTGTAACCCTCCCTGACGTACGCGGACGCCGCACCCGACGAGGTGGCAATGACAGAGATCAGGGATGCCCCCAGGGCATAGCGGATGTCCACTCCAAAGACAAGCGTCAGAAGCGGGACAATGACCACTCCGCCGCCGAGCCCGGTCAAAGACCCGAGCAAGCCCGCGGCCATCCCTCCCAACCACACGAGTATGGTAAACGGCAGCACATTCATGGCAATTCTCCTATCCGCTAATCCTACGAATAGCTCGGGTCTTCGTGCTGTCTTTGTCCTGGTACACCAATGCACTGCAAGTGGTGACTGACGAGAGTCCAGGCAATTTGGCAGTCCAATTGCCTGCCCATTCTGTGCTCAGGATATATGACGGCAGATGCCTCCTTCGGCGTACACTCCATTTGCGGCCTGGCCGGACGGCTGGAGCCGATCATAGTCACCCGAATGGATCGAACGACAGTCGCCCCTTGCGAGTGCGTGATGACAATCGCGTTCAGCGGCTGCTCGGAACCGTTCGCGGCAATTGACGAAGCCGTGGACAAGATCCTGATGGGCTTGGAGCGTGACCGTATTGCCATCACCCATAGGGAGTGCAGGTCATGGCCGATGGTGAGTTCTTGCTGGTCCTGTGCGACTGTCTTTTCCGTCTCGTTCATCCTTGGAAGCCTCGCAAAACAAAAGGGGTGGAGCCGCGGGAATCAGTTCCGCCTTTGGCAAATGTACCGGCAAAGCACGCTTTGGAAACCAGACCTGTAGCGTGTAAGCATGAAAGCGGCAAGCGTTTGGGGAAATGGGCGATATAGGGGTCGAACCTATGACCTCACGGGTGTGATCCGTGCGCTCTGACCAACTGAGCTAATCGCCCGAGTTGTTGCCATTAGAACGAATCTCCCCGCCCCCTGTCAAGCGCTAATCGCCCGCCGGAAGAAAGTGGCCGCGACTGTATTTCCTGACCCGCCGGCCTCCTTGACAAGCCCCACGGAACAGAGCAAAGCGAAGCACCGGGTCCTGGAAATTGGCTTTGTTTTGCCTGACCGCCAATTCGGGCGAAGTCTCCGTAACCCTTTTCTTATCAAGGCGTTAGCACCAGTCCGGACCCGTGGAAATTGGCTTTGTTTTGCACAATTGGCCCCTGGCACGTCGCTGTCATTGCAGGTCGGGCGGTGCCAAGCCTGCCCCCTGCGAAGGCAGGGGAAGCAATCGCGCCGTTTCGCCTTTTGGCGACGGCCTGCGCTTCATCCGCCCTGACCAGACGCTTGCGATTCACTATTCACTTTTCAATTGTAGCCTCAGCCCAATAGTTCGCTAATCATCATACACCTGCGCGAGTTCTGTATCAAGTAAAATCTCGACAAGGCGTGAGTTTTTGTGTGACCACGTTTTGTGGGGGACCCATCCCTATTTGTCATGCTGAGCGAAGCGAAGCATCTCTGGGCCTCGCAGGGAAAGCCCCCGCCGCATCCGTCCACGCACCTGTCCGTGGCCAGATCCTTCGCTGACGCTCAGGATGACAGAATGCGGGCGTGCGCCCACGAAAATTAGTCGCACACGCGAATTTTTGTGTGACCAAGAGGAAAGGCGAGGCACTCACATGGTCCACCCCGCCAACCGATTTCGCCGCGCGTCCCAACCTGTTACTTGTACTCCCTGGCATGCTCCTCGCACAGCCAGCGGTAGGTATTGTCGGGCATTCGCATCCGGCGTCTGGATTCCCGGCCATTCGACTGCGCTCGGGGCAAGCTCTGCGCAGGAATGACAGGGGTGTGGTGGAACCTTTGTCACGGGGATGAGCGGGAGACGGCAAAATCGCGGTCAGCCGGCGTCAGTCTTTGCTGGTGACGTAGATGACCTGCTCAGCGAGCAGGTTGTATCCGATCCACACCTTTTCCTACTATGCTAATAGGGATGGTACTGGAGCGCAAGAAAAATCCTGAAAAAATCTGTGGCGGAGGGATATCGAAAATCGACAGATCAACTCAGCCAAAGGAGGCCATTCTATGGGCTACCTTCATGCCATTCTATGGTGTCACGAGAGTTCCGACCAGTCGATCCGGGCCGATTTGGCTCTCCTGTAATACTGTTCCACCCATTTCTCATTCCCCGCGTAGTATGGAAGATCGCAGAGCCTACTTATTGGGCTTGGGCGCTCATGTGCTTCATCTGGGAGCTCATCGCACGCTATGCAGATATCCGGGAGTTCACACAACTTAGTAATGTTGTCCATCGGAATCCTTACAACGACGCCTTGACGGCCCCGACGATCACGTTTTCCTTTGCCTATCATCGCCTGTAGAAATGATCGCACGCTTGTGCCGCTGCACGCCTCTTTGATCTTTTGCTTGTTCTTAGGCGACATGCATGCTCCAAAAGTGATGGACTGAACGCAGTCCAGTGAGAAATCGAACAGATACAGTCTCCTGTCGCGATGTACCTCCTTCGCTCGCCTCCATTTCGGATGGTCTTCCAGGGGACGAACCATGCGCCACTCATGTTCGTCGCACCAGCGTCGGTTCTTCTTGAAGAACATCCGTGCATTAAACCCGCGGAGCGCAATCTCTCCATGTTCATCCACAAGATCCTCTACATCGAACACGTAGTCACGAGGGTAGGTGACCTTTTGGACTGGATATACCTTACCATCCTTTCCCCACATGCACGCGTGCTTATTGAAGTCAGCCTTGAGTTCAAGAAGAAAACCTTGGTGTCCGTTTGCATAGCGGCTCCACATGTCGAAGTTCTCTGGATCCTTCGTGAGGGAGAGAATGCCAAAGTCGTTAAGCTGCAATTGAATCAAGTGATGACGTATCCTCTCGTAGTCGCTCACAAACGTAATCCCGTCGAAGCAGTATCGCTTGTATCTACCTTCGCTCTGCCTGAACCGAATGATTGGATTGAATTCGAGGGGGTCATTCAAGATTCCCGGTTGCGCGAAACGAATCTTGTGGTCTTCAAATATCCCTTTGATGACGCGATTGTCGTTGCTACAATACTTGAAAAACGTGGACCGTTGTGACCAGTTGACATCGCCTGTCGGCTTCTCGGCCGCGTTGTCTTCATTCATCGCGATTTCTCCTGTCAGCGAGAGATATGATTGTCTCGGCAATGACTGCTTTCCTTGCATGCGCAACCCGAATCCATTCCGCGAGAGCGAAACGGTGTCAGGCTATTCTCGCGGAGGCTCTTGCCGTGGCGTGAAACCACGGATTGCCGGCCACAGGTCATCATCTTATGACAACACGGCACCGGGGACAAGTGATCCTTGACAAAACCTGTCGCGTCGGTAGGATTGGAGGCGTTCCACCATCTCGTACGGGATTGAAACGGTACTTAGAGTGTCATGCGGATCATCCGCGACAAGGCCGATGCGATGAAGATCGTCGACACCATGGGCAAAAAGTGAGGCGACCGCCGTGCGTCTCTTCAAAAACATACTCCGGGCAATCAAATACAACCGCAAAAAACACATCCCGGCAGAAGAGTTTGTTCGTGGCCTCGAGGACCACTGGCGGCGTCCCCTTGATCCGAACTCCCGGATATTACTTCGGGTAAGCCCGCTTCTGGTGGATTTGCTCCATCAGATGCTGACTGGTCAACTCGTGGCCGGGGACGAGACTATAGACCACCACGTTTACGTCGTATTCGTGGACAGGATGTTCCTCTCAACCCGTGCGGACCCGTCCCTTCTCAAAGGCAAAGAGGCTTTCGCCGACATCTGGGACAAGTTTCATGAATCCCACCCTGACGCCGCGATCATCATCGCGCACGCGTTGAAGGCTTTCCACAGGACTCCTTGACTCATTGCTGGCGGCGCTGGAGGCCGATCAGCGGCCCCGTTTGGAAAACGAATTTGTGATCGGCCGACCGTTCGCGAACGCGGTTTCGAAGCGGACAAACGCGAGGGGAACCTTCGTGCCGATCCGCGATGATTCCACAGGGAAAGGATACAGGTAGGCGAGGGCGGGTTGACAGGCCAACAGAGGGGCGACGTACTGCTGATAGGCAATGCTCCACTTGCCCAAGGTCTCCAACGTCACGCCTTGTGCAGCCGGGCGTGGAAACAGAGACAGCCGTCGATGGACACGCCAGCTTCAAGCATCGACGGCCGCATCATGGGGAGCAGGATGCCGGTTGTTTACCGGGAGAGCTTGCGAACGTTCTCCGCGACAGGGCCTCGGACAGAGGATGGGTCTTCCTCAAGCAACCACTTTTCAAGTCACATGATACTGGCGGGAATGGAGGGAGGCAATGGGTGTCTGGATTCCTGCCCATTCGACTGCGCTCAGGGCGAGCTCTGCGCAGGAGTGACAGGGGTGCGGTGGGCCCTTTGTCACAGAGATGGGCACGAGACGGCGGAAGCGCGGTCAGCTGGCGTCAGTCTTTGCTGGTGACGTAGATGACTTGCTCGGCGAAGAGGTTGGGGCCGAGGCGTACGGGGCTGAGGCGCGCGCGGGCCAGAGGGATTCGTTTCTCGATGGTAACGCCGAGCTTGCGGCAGAACTCGTCGAAATCCTTGAGGGAAAGGCAGTGGATGTTCGGCGAATTGTGCCAGCGGAAGGGGAGCTGGCGGGTTACGGGTGCCCGGCCGGAAAGGAGCAGTTGGGCCCGGCAGCGCCAGTGGGCGAAATTCGGGAAGCTGACGATCACCTTGCGCCCCACGCGCAGAAGCTCCTTGAAAACCCGCTCGGGGTCCTTGATCGTCTGGACGGTCTGCGACAGGATGACGTAATCGAAGCTCTTGTCGGCGTAGCTGCCGAGCCCGCGGTCGATATCCCGCTGGATAATCGCGATGCCGCGTCGGATGCAATCGCGCACGAGGTCTTGGTCCAGCTCGAGGCCCTTACCTTTGATTTTCTTGTCGGCCGAGAGTTTGACCAGCAGCTCGCCTTCGCCGCAGCCGACGTCGAGGACCGTGCTGCCCGGCTGGATCAGCGATTCGATCAGCTCGTAATCGACGCGGGTTCGTTGGGCCTGTTCAAACCGGGAGAGCAGCCGCTTCGGGCGTGTAGGGACAGGCTCTTGTGCCTGTCTTGGGCAGCCACAGGGGGTTGCCCCTACAGCGCCCGGCCTGTGGGTGGCCTCCAGAAAGCTCGAAAGGAAAGCGGCGAGCGTGTCGTTCTCCAGGAGGAAGGCGTCGTGACCGTAGTTCGAGGCGACGTTGCAGTAGCTGACATCCTTACCGTTGGCGACGAGGGCGTCGACCGTGGCTTCCGACTGGGCCGGTGTGAAGAGCCAGTCGCTGCTGAAGCTGACCACGAGGAATCGGGCCTGGACATTGGAAAAAGCCTGTCTCAGAGAGCCGTAATCCCGCGGCAGGTCGAAATAGTCGGAGGCCTTGGTGATGTACAGGTAGCTGTTCGCGTCGAACCGCTCGACGAAGGTCTGGCCCTGGTGGTCCAGGTAGGTCTCGACGGTGAACTCGGAGTTGAAGTCGTAGTTGTACTTGCCGGCGCTGCGGAGCTGGCGGCCGAACTTCTGTCGCATGCCCTCTTCGGAGAGGTACGTGATGTGCCCGATCATGCGAGCAATGGCCAGGCCGTGCGCCGGGATTTCCCGGCTGTGGTATTGCCCGCCGGCGAAGTCCGCATCGGCGAGGATGGCGCTTCGGCCCACGGCGTCGAACGCAATGGACTGGGCACCCAGGTGCGTCGTCGTGGCGATGGGAATGGCGGCATCGAGCATCTCCGGGTAGGCGATCGCCCACTGGAGGACCTGCATGCCGCCAATTGAGCCGCCGATCACGGCTAACAGATGCTTGATGCCCAGCGCATCGAGCAGCATCTTCTGGACCCGGACCATGTCGGCGATGGTGATAATGGGGAAATCCAGGCCGTAGTGCTTTTCCGTTGCGGGATTGATGCAAGATGGTCCGGTCGTTCCGGCACAGCCGCCGAGGAAGTTGGAGCAGATGACGAAGTACTTGTTCGTGTCGATGCCCTTGCCCGGCCCGATCATGCCTTCCCACCAGCCCGGTTTCTTGTCATCCGCATGGTTGTAGCCGGCGACGTGGGCGTTGCCGCTGAGGGCGTGGCAGATGAGAATGGCGTTATCGCCGGCAGCGTTCAATTGCCCGTACGTCTCGTAGGCTACGTCGATCGGCCCGAGCTTCTTGCCGCACTCCAGCAGCAGCGGCTTATCCGGCTCCACCAGCCGAATCATCCGGGTCTCCACCAGACCCACTGAGTTTTCCTTATCGATGGTCATAACTCAGGTGAGTATAGTCAAAAGCGGTTCCCTGTAAAGGACCGCAGAAAAACACCTCAGGACCTTGTCCCGCTCCTTGAGGATACGAGGGGTGGTTTGCTCGCGCTATGCCCCCTGTGCCTTCCCGCGCGAGAGATTGGGGCCGGCGTTCGTCGAAATATCTATAGTATCGGGGCGCGACGGAATGCCCGCGCGCCTCAGATAATCTCCAGCCGGCGCAGGATCGCCTTCGACCAGCGCGTGCTTCGGGCCTGGGACAGGAGCAGCAACAGCACCAGGGCGACCCAATAGACGGTAAACCGCAGGTAGTAAATGACCATGTTCGCGGTGCTGTCACCCTTGGCGGCCAGCCAGCGGGTCAGTTCTGCGGGTGTGTAGATGACACCCACGACGCTGGAGCCGAGCACGTTCTGCCAGGGTAGAATCAGCACGAGCATGATCAGCGAGAGCGTAAAGGCGCGGGAGATGTGGTTAATGCCGCCCAGCCTGCCCACGAGCGAAACCATCAGACCGAAGAACAGAGTCAGGCAGTACAGCATGGCCGCCACGATCAAAATGCCATTGACCACTTCGACCGTGCGTGCGAGGTAGCCAAAATCGAGCTTTTGCACGAAGCCTGCGGCGAACCTGCCTTTTGCCGTCACGGCGATCGGCTGGTTCACATCAGTGGCCGTCTGCCGGCTTGCTTCTCCGGCGGTTCCCACCCGGGTGACCTGGGGCGTACCTTCGGGGCCTGGCGTCACCTTGACGACGCCCAAATCGACGAGCCAGAACGCCGCCTGAGTTAGCAACAAGCCGACCAGCACGATTATGAAAAAGATGTTTTTCCAGCCGCGGAAGACGGCGACGGCCTCCAATGAATCCGTCGTATCGATCATGTCGCCCTGATTGACCGGACCCTCGTTCATCTGTGATCTCCACTATTCTCTCGGTTTCGGCTTTTGGCGATAAGTCCGATTATGTTTACGGTGTTCTTCGTCAGGGGCTGGCCTGAAGCAGGGTGGTGCAACGTACCCACCCATCGAGCAAAGACACCGAAAGCATTATTGCATGTCCCGATACAGAATTCAAGTAAATTCTTTGTGCACAACCATTTCAGTGCAGCGGGGGAGTCAGTCTGTCGGTCGCGCCATCTTGGAATGACGCGTCTTTGGTGGGGATCTTCTGTTTGTTCGTGAGCCGAGGGTTCACTTGCCTGAGTGCAGGGGCACGCGGGCACAGTGGATGGCTTGCGATAATCCGCACATCACGGGGCTGATGGTGTGAAGCTCCTCCGGCGTCAGGACCTTGGGCGACCGGCGGTAGAGAAGCACGAATCCGAGCGAGCGGCCGAGGTTATTGAGCGGGAGCGTGGCGACCGAGAACCGGCTGAGCCCGTTCAGGCCGCCGTCGAGGTCCATACCGAGCAGATCATCGAGCGTGCAAGGCCGGTTGGACTTGCAGATACTGCCCACCAGTTCGGGGCTGAAGCAGTCCTCGGATCCCTGCTCCGCGGGCAGCAGCGCTTCATCGCTCTCGATGGTATGACGTTCGCAGCCTTCCGGCTGTCTCAGAAAGAAAGTCACCCCCGCCCCAGGCACCTCCTGCTTGATGAGCCGGCCCGCCCGCTCGAGCAGACTGGTCAGGTCGCTGCTGCCCAGCAGGGACTTATAGAACTGGGCAGTGAAGCTGATGCCCTGCAGCCGGTTGATGAAAGCCCGCTGGGCCGAGATCAGATTGTTGCAGAGGATATCGATCTTACTCGCCTGCTGCTTGCGCTGGCTGTTGAGCTTCCTGATAAGCAGGCGCAGTCGTTTATGTCTGTCGGTCTGGCTCATAGTTCTCCACGGGTAAACGGGTCTCCAAACGCGACGGTTGGCGTTTGGCAGCCCAAACACTCCTGCCGATACCGGGGCCAACCCCAGGGATAGATTCGGCCCGCCCTGCGTGATGCTTTAGCCCGGGGGCTTGGCAGAAACCGGCGCCCGCCTGCCGCCCCATAAACAACCCGGTATTACCGGTGAGGTCTTCTCAAGCGAAGATGAGACGTACGCAAAAACACGGGGGAACCGGGACCAGGAGTCGTTCCGGTAGATGTTTTCGGACCTTCCCGGCAGTGACGGCGTGAATCACGCGAGTGGAAATGAAAACGAGGTCCAGCCGTGTGGTCTGAAGTTCGGGAGCATCCTTGCGTTTGGCCCGATCCGGCTGGACCCCTCAGTGCAATCCCCCTGGCATCGCCCACAGGGGACTGGTATCAAGACTATCCGGCAAGCAAGCAGTGGGGCATGCGGCAGTGCCTTGCCCCACTGTTTGCTTCTAACGGGACTTCGGTTGTATGCCGAAGCCCCGTTGCCTGGGCTGTCCGCCCCTTTCCCTCGCAAACAGCAGACACCCCAGTATATGAACTCCCTATGATTGTCGACAATTCGTATAAATACGTATTTTTGCGAGAAAAATGTGCGTCGGCGCTCGAAAACGGTGTCGAGTGGGCACTTCACAAGCTTACTGCCATCCAGACACTTGCGACAGGTTGCGAGAAATTCACTCATGGTCGGCATGATTCGTCACGTGGGTTGCGTGCGAGGAAGACGTGTGCCGTGCGCATGCGATCAACTGCCGTCGGTCCTCTGTCTTGCGAGTCCGGGGCCTATGCGTATGGCAGGGTGATGGTGACCGTTGTTCCGTGGTCCGGCTGGCTGGTGGCTTCGAGAGTCCCCCGATTGAGTTGGATCAATCGGCTGGCGAAAGCCAGACCCATGCCTCGTTTGCGGCCGGCGGGTTTGGCGGAGAAGAAGGGGCTGGTGGCCTTCCTCAGGGTCTCGGCGTCCATCCCGCAGCCCAAGTCGCTGACCTGCAATCTCAGGCCGCCGGTCGCAGGCTCGGCCGTGATCTTGACCGGTCCTACGGCATCCTTATAGGATTCGATGGCGTTGGCAATGATATTCGCGAGGGCGGAAGCCGTTTGGGCCGAATCCACGGATACCTCTCTGGCCTCCGGCGCTACATGGATTTGGGCGTTGACGTGCTCGGTTTGTGTCTTTTGCCGGGCCAGCTCAACGGCCTCCTCGATAATCTGGCCGACCGGTGTCGCCACCGGTCGCGGCGGCGGAGGCTGGACGTAGTTCATCAGGTCGTCGGCGATACTCGACGCCTCGCGGGCATTCTCCTGAATCACTTCGAGGACATGTTTCTTTTGCCCGTCGCTCTCGGCCTGTGCCAGCAACTGGGCCCGGCCGGCGATCACCGACAGGGGATTATTCAGCTCGTGGGCAATGCCCGCTGCCATCTCGGCCATCACTTCGATGGGATTGCCGGCGGGTTTCGGCCGTGGCCGCTCCCGGGGCCGGCCCTCTCCCTCGATGAAGCGCTCCGCGAAGTACTCCTGTCGCTCCCGTGCCAGGGCCAGTCCGAGGACCGTGCCGGCCAGCGAGGCCGCCATCTCGAACTTCTCGGCAAACAGGGTCGCGTCGGCGGGATAATTCAACTCGAAGACGACCACTCCGACGGCTTGGCCATCCGCCAGCAGCGGCAGCAGCTTGGCCTGCGCACGGTTGAAATCGACTTCCAACTGGTCGAGGAGCCAGTCGATGTGGTCCTGCGTGTCCATCAGGGCGAACCGGCTGGCGATCGGCCGGGGAATCAGTGCGCCCTCTTCCGGCGTCTCCAGGACCGTCTTATGGCTGTGCCCGAGGGCCTCGACCACCGCGGCATCCACGGCGCCATGGTGCGAGCCGGCCGTCAGGCACAGGCAGACCGTGCCCGTCTGGAAGAACCGCTGCCAACGCCTGGCGAAGTCCTCGGCGATATCGACAGGCGCGACGTTCGTGTGGATGCCCCGCAGGAACTCCTGGACGAAATCCATATAGCCGGAGGCGGTCTGCAGGGCCCGGCCGTCCAGAGACAGCTTCGTGTAGCGCTCGGACAGGTCGGCGGCGGCGGCCTGAACCAGGTCGCAGTACTTGGCGGTGGCGTGGGGGATTTCCAGGCCGAGGACCGCGGACTTGCGTTGGACCTCTTGCGGCAGGTCATCGCGTATCTGCTGGAGCATGATGACGGGAACATCAACGGTCTCTGCAATCTCGTCGAGCGATTCCGGCGGGTCGAAGCTGCCGGACTGGCCTATGCCTGCCTGACGGGCGATATTATCGGCCGCTTTCACGAGCCGCGCGACCGTCGCTTCGGGGACGGCATCGGGCAGGGCCGTCGCATCGCGATGATGCAGCCAGATTGCCAGGGTGATCGATTCCGGCAGTCGCCATCGTTGGGCCAGGTGCTTGCCCAGCAGGGCGTGATTGGTTCCGAGATGTGTCTGCTCGACGGTGTAGAGGCTCGCTTTCGCCGCCTCTGCTTCCCTGGTGATAGCGGCCAGGCTCTTGGGCATGATGTCCTGGAGCGCGAGCTTGCCGATGTCGTGCAGGAGCCCCGCCGAATAGGCCAGTTGCGGATCCACCTCCGATGAGGCCGCCTCGGCGATGCGCCGGGCGCAACAGGCAACGGCGAGGCAGTGAAGGATCAGGTCCTTGCGGGCCGGTACGGCGGGCTGCTCGCTGGCGAATTCGATCTCGAAACCGGCCGTGACTTTCATCTGAAGCAGGACGTCGCGAACGTCGTCGGCATCCAGCCGGTCCAGTACGAGTCGAACGGCATGACGTTGCCGGACGGGACCGGCGGCCAGACGCTGGGCCAGAGACAGAATTCCGGCCGCCAGCGCGGGCTCACATTCGGCGATGTCGGCTACGGACGACGGCGAGAATCCGCCCGGAAGGAGCTTCGAAAGATACTGTACGGCGACGCACGGCGGAACCGACAGCGAATTCAATTCTCCTAAGGCCAGCTCCACCTTGCGGGAGGCTGTGGCATCCACATACTTCTCAACCATGCGCTACCCTTGCATCTCCAGCCGATGCCGCTTACGCGTCGCGGGCTGTGCGTCCCTCTCTCCCGATGCGGGACGAAAGGTCGTACGGCCTGGCGCGGTGGCGTCCTTCGGTCATGCTGCCTGCAGAACGGCGCCGATCTTCTCCGTCAGCTCCGCGATGCTGAAGGGCTTGCGGACGAACGCATGAGCGCCCGACTTGAGGAGCTGATCGATCTCCTCCTGCTTGATCACGCCGCTGACGATGATGATCTTCGTGTTCTCGAATTCCGGGTTGTTCCGGATCGTCTGACAGACGACGTTGCCGTTGACATCCGGGAGCATGTAGTCCAGCAGAATCAGGTCGGGGTGGAACAACTGGGTGATCATCCCCGCCTCATACCCGCTCGATGCCGTCTTGGTCTCAAAGCGGCCGTCCCGCGTCAGGATGTCGCTGATCAGCTCGACAATTTCCGCATCGTCATCGACGACCAGCACCTTCTTGCGACCGGAATCCAGGTTGTCCAGCGGGATATTATTATCCCTCATGAACTTCACCAGATGCTGGCGCGGGATGCGGCGGAACTTGGAGCCCGGCACCCGGAAGCCCCTCAGACGCCCCGAATCGAAACAGCGAATAATGGTTTGTTGACTGACTCGACAGATCTCTGCGGCTTCACCGGTGGTAAATAGATCCTTCATCCTTACCCTTCCTTTTTCGCCAAATCCTTTTGACAGAAGGCCATCCAATTTGCCTTGGCGCCCTACCTTATCCAACGCGCCATGGCTTGTCAAGCTCAAAAATCAAAAAACCCCACTTTTGACTATGGTACCCAACTTCTTATCGGCAGGAAGCAAATACGCGCAGTCCTAACCGATGAGATGTCGTTCTCGCGTGGTCCTAACTGAGAAGTGGGCCGTAAGGATTCGCGAACCAGCAGTTGCCCATCATTGTTCAAATGGCAACCTGCGCTGGCTGTCTGATTCCTTGCTTGAAATGCCGCGCCACAGCTTGGCAGCGACTTTGCTGCGCGAACAGAAAATGAGTATGTAGAGCGGATGGCCTTTGGCGCTTATCCGCTGATATTCGAACAGTATACCCGAGCGTTCCAATCTGCTTTACATACAGCCCGCGTAGAACCTCTGCAAGACGACCCGGAGGTGTTGCGTCGAGGATAGATCGCCAATTCACGGCGGCACCAAGACAGCGATCGAGATTGGAATCAGGATTCTTCAGGTAGTGCCTTTCCCAGTTTCTCAGGGCATCCAGGTGATCTGGGAAAAAGATGATCAGGTCTGCTCGAACGTCAGAGAGTTTCCTGATCGTTTCAAATTCCAGGTGAAGACCATAGGGGTCAAGGAAAGCCAGCGACAGAGTCTTCCTTGGTATTGCAGCGACAACCTCATCGACTTTTTCATTTGCGTCGCCATGAACGATTTGACAGTCTCGTCGTATCCGAGCCGTCCTTGCCGAAAGCGCCTTGTGCTTGGGTCTACTTTTCTCGCACAGATGAAGTCCGTTAAAGGGGAATCGTGTCTGAGCGGCGAGCATGGGAGAGCCCCACTCCAGTGTCTTGGATTTTCTTAGCCGCTCAATTCCGGCTCCGGCAAACAGATCTACATAGTGTAGACCGCCCCACTTGTCGCGCATTGAGGTAGTGAACGCATCCATGTATCTCATTAGGTAGTAATGTTTCTTGCTTGACCACTGCCCAACGGTCGGGATGGGTAGACCGTCATCCACAAGTTCCGACGATTCCGGCATAAACTGATTTCCTCCGCTCAAGGGTATGAGGCCTCTCGGCCCACGTTCTATTCTCTAAGAGGCGCCCATTCGCTTTCTTGTTGACGCCGCCCCATTGTTTGAAGAAGAACGGGATTCCCTCGGCGACGCATCGGTCGCGGAGGTGGATTACCCATTCGCTCCGCATCGGGCGCGCGCCTGGGCCGGACTCCCCGCCTGCGATGGCCCATTGAATGCCTGCCAAGTCGATATTGGAGACGGGGCCGAGGAGCGGCTCGAAGGAGATGAATTTGACAGCGGCGCCGGTCCGGCGCAGATGGTCGAGGCGAGAAGCGTAGTCACTATTCTCGACAGTAACGCCCATCCAGACGTTATCAGGCCAAGGCAGCTTGGGACTCAGTTGTGCCAGCCGTTCGGAGCGTTTCGTCAGAACTTGGAAGCAGTGCTGGGGCGCGCGGCGCATTGCGTCGAAGACCTGCTGGATGAAATCAAACGGCACATCCTCGTGAAACAGGTCGCTCATGGAATTGACGAAGATCATCCGAGGCTGCCGCCATCGCAAGGGCAGCTCCAGCATGTGCGGGTGGGGTGTAAGCCGGAAGCCGTTACGATAGTTCGGCTGGCCCATCGCCTGGAGGCGCAACGCCATACGCTCGGCGTAGCAATGGAGACAGCCGGGGCTGATTTTTGTACAGCCGGTTACCGGGTTCCACGTGCATTCAGTCCATTCGATTTTGGAGTTCGCGGCCATAAACTTGTCTCCACGGACGTTATTGTAAGCGCCAGCAGTCGTGAAATCAACTCTCGGAGACGTGCATGCCTCACCCTTCATTTTCTGTCCGCGCGCCTTTGGGGCAGTGGGGGCCGTTGGAATCGATTAAGGATATTGATAATTGATGGCGGCGGCGGGAGCCAGTGCGATAGGGGGACGGGGGCAAAGGGGATACGGAGTAAAGGAGAAAGACCATGGATGAGCCAACAGCCAGACTGCCGTTGATCGGAGAGAAGGCGCCGCCGTTCACGGCGCAGAGCACCCAGGGCACGGTCCGATTTCCGGATGACTACAAGGGCAAATGGGTGATCTTTTTCTCGCATCCGGCGGATTTCACGCCGGTGTGCACGACCGAGTTCATGGCGTTCGCGAGCCGGGCACAGGAGTTCCGGGAGCTCAACGCTGAGCTGCTGGGCCTGTCCATCGACAGCACGTTCAGCCACATCGCCTGGCTGCGGACGATCAAGGAGAGGATCGAATACAAGGGCATGAAGAACGTCGAGGTCACGTTCCCGGTCATCAGCGACGTGACGATGGAGGTCGCCAGGAAGTTCGGCATGCTCCAGCCGTCGGCGAGCACGACGCAGGCCGTCCGGGCCGTCTTCCTCATCGATCCGGAGACGACCGTCCGCGCGATCGTGTACTACCCGCTGTCCAACGGCCGCAACATCGACGAGATCAAGCGTCTGCTCATGGCGGTCCAGCGCAGCGACGAATACAAGATCGCCACGCCGGCGGACTGGCAGCCGGGCGATGATGTGATTGTCCCGCCGCCCGCCTCCTGCGGCTCGGCCCGGGAACGGGTCGAAAGAGCCGGCACCGAGTACAAGTGCCTCGATTGGTTCCTGTGCCTCAAGAAGGACCCCGGCAAATAGTCCCGAGCGCACCCACGGGCCGGCGTGAACCCGAGTCCGCCGGGCGCCACCGTCAAACTCGTTGGCAGTGTCCCAGATTCTTGAGTTCCCATGGGCACGAGCCCCCGGAGATGGGTGGCAGCGGCAAGGCCGAAGGCTTTGCCGATGGCGGATGGGCCAACCATCGGCAAGCTGGCCAGGCTGTGTCACATCACAGTTGTCTGGGCTATTATCTTGTTCTGGGCCAGAGGCATCGGAGAGCCGGCCCCCAACTCCCCCTCGGTTGGACGCACGCCCCTACGCCGC
>Ga0315291_10002868_pt1 | contig 22416 bp, 13 predicted proteins | sample YL17G12_20_MG_FD_203070 | JGI IMG/M metagenome (GOLD analysis project Ga0315291, IMG submission 203070) | Sediment microbial communities from Yellowstone Lake, YNP, Wyoming, USA - YL17G12_20 | ecosystem: Environmental > Aquatic > Freshwater > Lake > Sediment | place: USA: Wyoming | collected... | reverse complement strand
TCGTTGAGGCGAAAGGTGATAAAGGTCTCCACGCCCCGCGCGCGAGCGCGCTCGACGACCAGCCCCAGCGGATCGTGGCCTGCCGCCACCAGTCCGCGCAGGTTCGCGACCGCCCGTTCGGTGCAGGCGGGGACAGTCGGCCCGAGCCGCTCGATACGCTCGCCCGCGGCCGGACCCGCATGCGCGCCCACCATATCCGCGACGCGGCTGGGGAAGTTCATGTTCATGCCGATGTTGGGGCACATGTAGAACGTGGTCGCGGCGGTGTCGGCGATCTCGTCGACATAGGACCGGACGTCAGCCGCCGTCATCGGGGGCTGCTGGTAGATGAAGATGTTGTCTCCGTCGCAGTTGTAGATGAAGCGATGCAGCATCTCGAACTTCCCTCGGAACCGGTGAAGTGCAGAGGCCGGCGGGCGCCTTCGCGGTCGGGACTACAGGGTCCCTTTGGTGGACGGGATGCCGCTGCTGCGCGGATCGGCTTCGACCGCCTCGCGCAGGGCGCGCGCGAAAGCCTTGAAGGCGGCCTCGACGATGTGGTGGGTGTTGCGCCCGGCGAGCTGGCGCAGGTGCAGGTTCATCCCGGCCGCGTTGACCACGGCGCGGAAGAACTCCTCGACGAGCTCGGTCTCGAAGTCGCCGATGCGGCGGCGCCGCGCCTCCAGCTCGTAGCTGAGGTGCGGGCGTCCGCCCAGGTCCACCGCCGCCACGACAAGCGCCTCATCCATGGGCACCACGGCTGACCCGTAGCGCCTGATGCCGGCCTTGTCGCCGAGGGCCTCCTTGATCGCCTGGCCAAGGCAGATGCCGACGTCCTCCACCGTGTGGTGGGAATCCACATGCAGGTCGCCCCTGGCTGCGACCGTGAGCTTGACAGCCCCGTGGGCGGCAACCAGGTCGAGCATGTGGTCGAGGAACCCGACGCCGGTCTTGATCTTCGTCCGGCCGGGGCCGTCCAGCCCGAGGTCGAGCGTGATGTCGGTTTCTTTGGTCTTGCGGTGGATGCTGGCAGTTCTCATGTGAACCCCCGTGGCCGGTTACGCCGCCGGGCCGGGCATCTCCTCTCGCGGGGCGAGCTGCTCATGTCATTCCGAGCCCCTCGACTGCGCTCGGGGTAAACTCCGCGAGGAATCTCCTACCCGTAGAGCGCTGCCCGATAGGGGATTCTTCACTCGCTGCGCTCGTTCAGAATGACAGGCGAGCGACACTCCCTTGCCCACCACTCCATGAAGACATTGACGTCGGGCGCGATGACGTCGGCGGCGGCGGCGCGAATCTCGTCCTGCGGACGTCCGCCCAGCGGCCCGGACAGCACCAGGCAGTCGAAAACCTCGGGGCGCCCGGCGTACTGCGCGCGGTAGCGGCGAACCGCCTCGCGGTCGTCCGGCATGTCGCCCACGAACACCGCCGCGGTCGAGTCCATGCGCTCGACCAGCGTCGCCAGGCCGCGCGGATCGGGCTTGACCATCCCGTCGTCCACCACGATCACGCGCTCGCGCGCGACGAGGTCGGCGATGCCGGCCATGTCGAGGGCGGCGCGCGTCTCTTCCCACGTACGGCCGCTGTAGATGCCAAGCTTGGCTATTGACGGCGGCAGGCTCTCGCGGCGCATCAGCGGACGGTCGAGGGCGATGCGCCCGGGCGCGTGCACGAACTGCGGATGATATCCGTAGAAGTCATGGCAGTGGTCTTCGCCGGCGTAAAGCTCCTGGAAGACCTGGACGATCTGCTTGTAGTCCCACGCGCGCAGCACCCGGTCGCGCGCCGCGCCGTCGAGCATGGCGAGCAGCCTGCTGCGCACGTGCTCTCCCCCACCCCGGGACTCGCGTGCGGCCTCAGCGAGGTCGGCGATGGTGGGCGCGAGCGTCCGCAGCGCCGCGGCGTCCCTCGTATTCGCCAGTTCCCCTTTGACCAGGTAGGTCAGGACGTTGATGCCGGCGATTTCCCAGTCGTCGTTGAAGCCGTCGGCGAGCTTGTACGCCTCGATATCGCCCGCCTCGATGAATTGGCCCGTGTCGGGCCAGGCGAGGAGCTGCGTGAGGTACACGCGCACCGCGTCGCAGCCCACCGCGCGGATGGAGCGTGTGACGTCCATGATGACGCCGTCAATGTCGAAGATGAGCGTGTCAATGCTCGCCAAGCGGGGCAGTAGCTCGGGGCGCACCAGTACCGGCCCCGACGAAGCGTATTCGGGCAGCGATCCGTTATCATTCATTCTGTCATTCTAATGCGCACGGAGCGCGCGTGCGCCTGCAGACCCTCCATTTCCGCCAGGCGTTCGACGTGGCGCCCGTTGTGGGCGAGCCACTCGGGTGAGACGGATACGACGCTGGAGCGCTTCACGAAATCCAACACGCCCAAACCCGAGGAGAATCGCGCGCTGCGCCCGGTCGGCAGGACGTGGCTGGGGCCGGCCAAGTAGTCGCTGACGGCGGTCGGCGAATCACCGCCCACCAGGATGCAGCCCGCGTTGCGCACCTTGCCCAGCGCGCCGTGGGTGTCTGCGACCATCAGCTCCAGGTGCTCCGGCGCCAAGAGGTTCACCAGTTCGATGCCCTCGTCGAGGTCGCGAACCAGCACCACCACCCCGCGCTCCTCCAGAGACCGCTGGACGATGTCGGCTCGCCTCAGCTCCACGGGAGAACGCTCTAGTTCCCGCTTGACCGCCTCGATAAGCGCGCTCGACGGCGTCACCAGAACCGCAAGCGAGTCGGAGCCGTGCTCGGCCTGGGCGATAAGGTCCGCGGCGACAAGCCGCGGCTCCGCGTGCTCGTCGGCGAGTATGACCACCTCGCTGGGGCCGTAGAAGCCATCTATGCCCACCGTGCCCGCCACCGCCATCTTGGCAAAGTTCACGTAGATGTTTCCGGGGCCGACGATCTTGTCAACCGCGGGAATAGTCTGTGTGCCACGGGCTAGGGCGGCGATAGCCCACGGGCCGCCGACGCGATACAGCTCGGTGATGCCGAGCAACCCCGCGGCGGCGAGGACGCCCGGGTTAACGCTGCCGTCGCGCCCGGGCGGCGTCACCACCGCGATGCGCGCCACCCCGGCCACCTGCGCGGGCACCACCGCCATGATGAGCGAGCTGGGCAGCGGTGCCGTACCAGCCGGGACGTACACACCCACCGACTCGATGGGCGTGTAGCGCCAGCCCAGGAGCGCCCCGTATTCTGCGGCATCCATGTGATCGCCCGGGACCTGCTTCTCGTGGAATTCCCGGACGTGGTCGATGGCCGCGCGCAATGCCTCCGCGTCGGCCTGGTCCAGGCCTTCGCGCGCCGCCTTTAGTTGGTCTTCGGCAACGCGCAGGGTCGCCGTCGAGGCGTCGGGCCAGTCGCGGCTCGAATACTCAACGACCGCCTCATCGCGCTCGCCGAACACGCGCCAAACGATCGCGAGCACCTCGCCCTGGGCCGCCGGCTCCAACGCGACCGCCGGCATTGAGATCTTGTCGGCGATGACGGCAAGTTCCAGGTTCTCTTCTTTCGTGTTGATCAACCGCATGATTGGTGTGATCCCACGCTGCACGGCTGACTGACGGACTTGTAGGGGCAAGGCATGCCTTGCCCCTACGGATCGTCGTTCACATCAGCGGATGGCGGCGGTTGCCTCTAGACCGTCGGCAGCTCCGCGAGCGCGGCGTCGATCTGCTCCTGCGGCAGCTCATAGTCCACGAGCTTGCCGGTGAGATAGTCGTCGTAGGCGGCGAGGTCGAAGTGGCCGTGGCCGCTGAGGTTGAATGCGATCACCCGCTTCTCTCCCGCCTGCTTGGCGGCGAGGGCCTCGTCGAAGACGGCCTTGATCGCGTGAGCGGCCTCGGGCGCCGGGATGATGCCCTCGGTGCGGGCGAAGGTGACGGCGGCCTCAAAGCATTCGGTCTGGTGATACGCCACCGCCTCCATGTAGCCCTCGTGCACCAGGAGACTGAGCAGCGGGGAGTCGCCGTGATAGCGCAGCCCCCCGGCATGGATGCCCGGCGGAACAAAGGTATGGCCGAGCGTGTACATGCGCACCATGGGGGCCAGGCCCACGGTATCGCCGAAGTCGTAGCGGTACTGCCCCTTGGTGAGCGTTGGGCAAGCCGTCGGCTCCACCGCCAGCGCGCGGACCTTGTTGCCGGCGAGCCGGTCCGCCATGAAGGGGAAGGAGAAGCCCCCGAAATTGCTGCCGCCGCCGACGCAGCCGATCACCACGTCGGGATAGTCTCCGGCCATCTCCAACTGCTTCTTGGTCTCCAGGCCCACGATGGTCTGGTGCAGCAGCACGTGGTTGAGCACGCTGCCGAGGGAATAGCGGGTGTCGTCGCGCGACACGGCATCCTCCACCGCCTCGCTGATGGCGATGCCGAGGCTGCCCGGGCTGTCCGGGTCCTGCGCCAGTATCTTGCGGCCGGCCGCGGTCTTGTCGGTGGGGCTGGGAAAACACTCGGCGCCCCAGGTTTCCATCATCAGGCGCCGATAGGGCTTCTGGTTGTAGCTGACCCTGACCATGTAGACGGTGCACTCCAGGTCGAACAGGCGGCACGCGAAGGCGAGCGCGCTGCCCCACTGGCCGGCGCCGGTCTCGGTCGCCAAGCGCTTGACGCCCTCCTGCTTGTTGTAGTAGGCCTGGGCGATGGCGGTGTTCGGCTTGTGGCTGCCCGGGGGGCTGACGCCCTCGTACTTGTAGTAGATCTTGGCCGGGGTGTCGAGGACTTTCTCCAGCCGGCGAGCGCGGTGAAGCGGCGTCGGCCGATACAGCCGATAGGCATCGAGCACCTCGTCCGGAATGTCGATCCAGCGCTCGGCGCTGACCTCCTGCATGATGAGGCCCATGGGGAAGATGGGCGCGAGGTCACCGGGCCCAAGGGGCTGATGAGTCGCCGGGTGCAGCGGAGGATCGAGCGGCCTTGGCAGGTCCGCCGCGATGTTGTACCACTGCGTGGGTATCTCCTTCTCGCGAAGCAGGATCTTGGTTTTCTTTGCCATGGGATAACACCTCCGTGCGGCCTCGGCCGCAGAATTGCCGCTGTCCGGGCAAGCCGGCTAAAGCGGTTCCCTCCACACCGCCCCTTCGCCCAGGAAGGCCTCGATTTCCTTGCACAGGTCGTCGCTGGCGGCAACCGCGAACGTGCGGGGAAGGGACAGGTTGGTTTCCGACTTATCATCGGCGAGGTGGAGCAGCACCGGCATTTCCCCCCGGTGCCGGCCGAGCAACTGCTTCAGCTCCCGCAGCAGGCTCGTCTCCGCGTGCGCGGCCGGCAGGCGGATGTGCACGCGCGCGCGGGGCGGCGCCGCGAGTGCGGGCGCCGGCGGCGCGGGAGCCGCGCCCGCGTGGTTGGCGTTGTTGTGCCGGCTGCTGTTGCCGCGCGAGCGGCGGCGGCCGGCAGCGTGCAGCGCCTTGACCGCCTCCGCGTCATCAAGACGCGCAACCTCGAAGGCCACCATGCGAGCCACGCCCTTGGCCTCGGGACTGTCGCCACCCCGACGGCCCTTTTCCACCTTCCCCCGCGCCAGGGCGATGCACCCCACCTCGAGCTCACCACCACAGCGCTCGTAAGCATCCGAGAACACGGTGATCTCGACGCTGCCCGTCATGTCCTCCAGCGCGAGAAACATCATCGGCCGCCCGTTGCGGGCGGTATAGCGCCGACAACTGTTCACCAGCCCGCCGACGACGGCGTCCGAACCCTCCTCCAGGTCACCCAGGTCGCACACGCGCGCCGACACATATTGCGCCAAGCGCTCCGCGACCGAGGACAACGGGTGATCCGAGACGAACAGCCCCAGGTATTCCTTCTCCAGCGCCAGCATCTCGTCGCGCGAGAACTCACTCACGTCGGGCAACGCGGGCGCCGCGACGGCGGCCTCTGCCGTCTCTTCGCCGAACAGGGACACCTGCCCCGCGTCGCGGTCGCGCCGAGCGCGGTGCGCTACCTCCAAGGCATTGGCTGCCGCCTCCAGGAACTGGCGCCGGTGGCCGGGCAGGCGGTCGAGCGCCCCCGCCTTGATGAGCGCCTCGAGAGCGGTGCGATTGACGACACCTGGATCGATGCGGCTGCACAGGTCGTAGAAGTCCCCGAACGGCCCGCCCTGCTTGCGCGCGCGGATGATGTCCTCGACCGCGGCCTTGCCCGCGTGCTTGATGGCGGCGAGGCCAAAGCGGACGGTGTCGCCCGCGACGGTGAAGCTCTCGCCGCCGTCGTTGACGTCGGGGGGCAGCACGTGGATGCCCATGCGGCGGCATTCCTCGATGTAGGCGGCGACCTTGTCCTTGTTGTCCGCCACGCTGGTGAGCTGGGCGGCCATGAATTCGGCGGGATAGTTGGCCTTGAGATAGGCGGTCTGGTAGGCGTTGAGGGCGTAGCAGGCCGAGTGCGCCTTGTTAAAGCCGTAGCCGGAGAACACCGCCATGCGGTCGAAGATGTCATTGGCGACCGAGCGGGGGACGCGATTGGCCTTGGCGCCCTCGATGAACTCCTCGCGCAGCTTGCCCATGGCCTCGCTCTTCTTCTTGCGCATGGCATTGAGCAGCGCGTCGGCGCTGGCCATGGAGAAGCCCGCCAGCTCGCGGGCGATCTGCATCACCTGCTCCTGGTAAACGATGATGCCGTAGGTGCCCTCCAGGATGGGCTTGAGCTTGGGATGCGCGTAGGTGATCTCGCGGCGGCCGTGGCGCCCGGAGATGAAGTCGCCGATGTGGGCCATCGGCCCCGGCCGGTAGAGGGCGACGACGGCGACGAGGTCGGCGAAGCGGTCGGGGAGCAGGTCCATCAGCACCTGGCGCATGCCCGAACTCTCCAACTGGAACACGCCCGCGGTGTCGCCGCGCGCCAGCAGATCGTAGCTCGCCGGGTCATCAAAGGGGATGCGCTCCAGGTCGATGTCCACGCCGCGGCTTTCGCGGATGAGCGCCAGGGCCTGCTTGATGACGGACAGCGTGCGCAGCCCCAACACGTCGAGCTTGAGCAGGCCGACGTCGACCACGTCCTCCCACTTGAACTGGGTGGTGACGCCCTCGCCCTCGGTCGAGCGCTGCAGGGGCACGATGTCCGCCAGGGGCGATTCCGAGATCACCAACCCCCCGGCGTGGGTGGAGGCGTGGCGCGGCAGGCCCTCAACGGCCATGGCGGTGTCGAGCAGCCTGCGCACGTTTTCGTCGCGCTGGTACTCGTGGCTCAACTCGAGCACGGCATCCAGGCTCTGCGATATGGGGGCGCTCGGGTCGACCATCTTGGCGATGCGATCGACCTCGGCCAGCGGCGTTTTCATGGCGCGGCCGGCGTCGCGGATGGCGAGGCGCGGGCCCATGCTGCCGAAGGTGATGATCTGGGCGACGCGCTCCGCCCCATAGCGCTCGATGATATGACGGATGACCTCGTCGCGGCGGGCGTCCTCGAAATCGGAGTCAATGTCGGGCATGCTCAGGCGCTCGAGGTTCATCCAGCGTTCGAAGGGCAGGCCGTGCTCGATGGGGTCGATGTTGGTCACGCCCAGCACGTAAAGCACCAGGCTGCCGACGGCGGACCCGCGCCCGGGGCCGACCAGGATGCCGTTGGAGCGGGCGAAGTGCACGGCGTCCCAGCTAATCAGTATCAGCGGCGCCAACTGGCGCTGCTCGATGATGTCGAGTTCGGTCTCCAGCCGTTCGGAGATTTCCGGGGCGAGATTGGGATAACGCTGATCGAGGCGCTCCAGGGTCAGCGCGCGCAGGTATGAGTTGTGATCGTGGCCCGGGGGCACCTCGAAATGGGGCAGGCGCACCTCGCCCAGCTCGAGCTTGACGTTGCAGCGCTGCGCGATCTCCCGCGTGCGCTCCAGCGCCTCCGGGTACTCCGGGAGCTGCTCCGCCATCTCCTGCGCCGATTTGAGGTAGAACTGGTCGCCGTGGAAGCGCAGTCGGCCGGGGTCATCGACGGTGGCGCTGGTCTGAATGCACAGCAGGACATCGTGCGCGGCGGCGTCCTCCCGGCGCAGGTAATGGACGTCGTTGGTGGCCACCAGCGGAATCCCCAGGTCGCGGCCGAGCCGGGCCAGCTCGGGGTTGACGCGGCCCTGCTCCGGGATGCCGTGATCCATGATCTCGATATAGAAGTTGTCGGGCCCGAAGATCTCGCGGTAGCATGCGGCCAGGCGGCGGGCGTCCTCGCCGCGGCGCTCCAACAGCAGGGCCGAGGTCTCCCCGGCCAGGCATGCGCTGAGCGCGACCAGCCCCTCGCTGTGCGCGGCGAGCAGCTCCTTGTCCACGCGGGGCTTGTAGTAGAACCCCTCCAGGTGGCTGGCGCTCACCAGGCGGATGAGGTTGCGGTATCCCTGGTCGTCGCGGGCCAGCAGCACCAGGTGGCCCAGGCCGCTGTCGGCCTTGCCCTCGCGGTCGAAGCGGGTGCGCGGGGCGACATAGACTTCGCAGCCGATGATGGGGCGGACGCGGTGCTTCTCGCAGGCGCGGTAGAACTGAATGGTGCCATACATCACGCCGTGATCGGTGATGGCGAGCGCGTCCATGCCGAGCTGCGCGGCCCGCCCGACGAGCTCGTCGATGCGACAGGCGCCGTCCAGCAGGCTGTATTCGGTGTGCACGTGCAGATGGACGAAGGACTTGTCCGCCAAGTTGGAGGATTCCTGGGTCATGCGGATCACGTTTCGCAGGGACCGGGCGGCTAAGCGACTTTGCCGTCGCCGTGACGGCTCCAACTCTCGCCGGAGCCTGGCCACTCCGTCCCGACCCATTCCCCACGGATATCCGGCCAGGCCGATGGGGAGAACTCGTCCCTTCGCGGAGTTCACCCTGAGTCCGTCGAAGGGCTCAGGGCAGGCTCTGAGCGAGTCGAAGGCTTGCCCTGAGCGTTGCCGAAGGGATCGGCCCCCGACGCGACTGGACGCGGCTCATGTTAGCACAGCGCCCGAGCCCGTGTAAATACTGATACGCCGCGCGCGCCCGGCTCACCTTCAGTTCGTAGGGCAGAAGCTCGTCTTGCGCCCTTTCCCCCGACATGGACAGCAGGCGACGCTTGCCCGCCAGCCGTTAGGCGGGGCGCCTGTGCTCCATCCTCCTGCGAATCCGCGTTCCCGCCAAAGGTTTATCCGCCTCAGGCGGGCGGGCAAGCATCCGCGGCAGGATATGCAACAGAGCCTTACAGCACCAGCACCGCCGCCAGGTAGGGGCGCGCGGTGAGGTCGCCCTCGCCCAGTTTCACCCCGACGCCGAGCTCCGTGCTGTGGCGCACCATGTAGGATGCCCCGAGCAGCACGCCCTGGGTGGTGAGGGAGAGATCGAGCGAGGTGTTGCGCGCCGGCTCGGCCACCGCCAGGCCCACCCCCGCCGACAGCCCCTTTCCTTCGTCCATGAACACGCCCAGCTTGACGGTGTAGGCGTGAAGCTTGGGCAGGGGGCCTGAACGCTCCCCGAAATGGTTGAGCAGGTAGGCGCCGGCGACGTTCATCACCTGAGATGGGACCAGCACCGTGCCGTAGTGGCCGATGCCCAGCCATATGATGGGCGGCTCCCCGAGGGCGTGCCACATCGCCCGGGTGGCGAAGGGAGGCACCACGATGTCGTAGCGGCCGTTGATCATCAGCACCCGGCGCGGGCGATTGAACTGCGCGTATGTCAGCGGCTCGATGACGCGCAGCCGTCTGCGCAGTTCCCGCAGCGTGACGCCGCGCCCCTCCAGCTCGCGCCGCACGCTGCCGAGGATGGCGCTCTTCCAGATGATGTCCGCCACCTCGCCGCCGCCGAGGACGGCGACGCCGGAGGCGAATCGCTCGTCCACCCCCATGGCCAGGTTGACCAGTATGCCCCCCAGGCTGACCCCGACGATGCCGATGCGCTCGGGATCGACCTCCGGCCTCGACTGCAGCCAATCGGCGGCGCTGCGGATATCCACTATCGCCTGCCGCACGGACTGCAGGGTGTGCGCCACGTCGCCCGTGATGAAGAGCTTGCCGCTGATGTAGTCGGCGGGGGTGCGCGGACCGTGGTACGGCAGGTAGGGCAAGATGCAGGCGATGCCGCGCCCGGCCAGGTGGGCGCTCAGGTCGCGCTCGACCTCGGCCGTGCGGGTGCCGTAGCTGTGCAGCACCACCACCGCCGGCACCTTGCCGCTACGCCGCGGCTGATAGTAGTACGCGCTCACGCGGTTGTCGGCGGGATACGGCGTGCGCACCCAGCTTTGCCACGTCACCATGTACAGCAGGTAGCGGTCCGCGGTCTCGAGCAGGCGCGCCGAAAAGCTCGTCGGCATGCCGGGGTACGCGTAGAACTCGAGCAGCTCGCTCGGGGACGCGGTCCCGGGAAACAGGGGGTCCGCCTCGCCGTCGGGTGACGGCGCCGCGCGGCTCGCGGCCAGCATCAGCAGCAGGAGCGCCGCCAGCGCTGCCCGGAATCTCCCCTCAAGCAAACAGTTGGCTCTGGATTGCAGGCTCATGCGCCCTTTGCAGCCGGGCAAGGCATCGCTCCCGGCCCAGCGCCGCCAACGTCTCGAACAGGCCCGGCCCCGCCGTCCTGCCGGTGATCGCCACCCGCGGGGGATGAAGCAGCGCGGCCGCCTTGGTATGTGCACTTACTGGCAGCGGCTCGGGGGCCACGGGAGTCCCATGCAACGCCCGCTTACGCCCGCTTCATCGCCCTCTCGATCCTCGCCCAGGTATCGCGCAGGGTGACGGTTCGGTTGAATACCGGTCTGCCCGGCGCCGAGTGTCTCGCGTCCACGCAGAAGTAGCCGACGCGTTCAAACTGGAAGCGATCGCCGGCTTCGGCATCTCGCACAAACGGCTCGATGTAGCCGGTGACGATTTCCAGCGAGTCCGGATTCAGGTTGTCCAGGAAGCTGCCGCCCTCAGGCACGTCGTCCGGGTCGGGTTTCACGAACAGATGATCGTACAGCCGCACTTCGGCGGGCACGGCGTGTTTCGCCGATACCCAGTGCAGCGTCGCCTTCACCCTGCGGCCATCGGGGGCATCCCCGCCGCGGGTGGCGGGATCATAGGTGCAGCGCAGTTCGACGATCTGGCCGTTGTGGTCCTTCACCGCTTGCTCGCACCGGATGAAGTAGGCGTAACGCAGGCGCACTTCCCGTCCCGGCGCCAAGCGGTGGAATCTCGGAGGCGGGTTCTCGCGGAAATCCTCCCGCTCGATATACAACTCGCGCGAGAAGGGCACTTTTCGCGAACCGGCGCTCGCATCCTCCGGGTTGTTGACCGCATCCATTTCCTCCGTCACGTCCTCGGGGTAGTTGGTGAGGACGACCTTAAGCGGTCTGAGCACACCCATGACGCGCTGTGCGCGCCGGTTGAGGTCACCGCGCACGCAGTCCTCCAGCACGGCGACCTCGACAACGTTATCGTTCTTCGCCACGCCGATCTTCCTGCAGAACTCGCGTATCGCCTCCGGGGTGTAGCCGCGCCGGCGCAGTCCCGCCAGGGTCGGCAGCCGCGGGTCATCGTATCCCTCGACATGGCCGCCGTTGACCAGCTCGACCAACCGACGCTTGCTCATGACGGTATATGACATGTTCAGCCGCGCGAACTCGATCTGACGCGGATGGTGGATGCCGAGTTGATCCAGGAACCAGTTGTAGACCGGGCGGTGGTTCACGTATTCGATCGAGCACAGTGAATGCGTGATCCCTTCGATGGAATCCTGCAGCGGGTGCGCCCAATCATACATCGGGTAAATGCACCATCTGTCGCCCTGGCGATGGTGCTCTGCATGCCGGATGCGGTACATCACCGGGTCGCGCAGATGCAGGTTGGGAGAAGCCATGTCTATCTTGGCGCGGAGCGTCCGGGAGCCGTCCGGGAACTCGCCGGCGCGCATGCGCTGAAACAAGTCCAGGCTTTCCTCTGTGCTCCGGTTGCGGTAGGGGCTGGCGACGCCTGGAGTCGTCGGAGTGCCGCGCATCTCGATCACCTCTTCAGGTGAGAGATCGCAGACGTAGGCCTTCCCCTGCTTGATAAGTTCGAGGGCCCACGCGTACTGCTGCTCGAAATAATCGGAGCCGAAGAACAACCGGTCGTCCCAATCGGCCCCCACCCAGCGCACGTCCTCAATGATGGCATCAACGAACTCCTGCTCTTCCCTAACCGGATTGGTGTCATCGAAGCGCAGATTGAACTGGCCGCCGAACTCCTGAGCAATGCCGTAACTTATCCAGATCGCCTTCGCGTGGCCGATGTGGAGGTACGCATTGGGCTCGGGGGGGAAGCGCGTGTGGACGCGCCCGCCATACTTGCCGGTCCGCACGTCCTGGGCGACGATCTCGCGGATGAAATCCCTTGGGACTGGCTCCACAATCTCCGGATTGTGGTGCCTGTCCCCTGTTTCGTCCTCTTTTCTCGCTGTGGGATCGGTCATCGGTTCTCCTGGGGGGACATGCTACTTAACTTCCGAGTTAAGGTGCGTGTCCCCTGTCGCGGGGACACCCTTCGGAAAGAGTGTCCCCGGTGGGTGTCCCTTGCGAGGTCATTGTGTCATATCACCGCGACATGGTCAATGTGGCGGCGAGCGCCCTGGCCCGGATGTCGGGTTGTAGGGGCAAGGCATGCCTTGCCCAAGACGTAGGGGCGCACGGCGTGCGCCCCCTCCCGGCCGAGCCTCCGTCGCGCTGCACGCTCTCCTCGTCGTGGCCCCCTACGACTCGTGCTCGCAGCCCAGGACTTGCACCGTTCCCTCCGGCTTTCCTGCTGGCGCGCCTCCGAGCAGGGAAAGCGGCCAATGTCCAGAAGACACCCCACCATGCTACTGTCTGGTGTCTTCGAGACGCACTTAACTGGGAGGGCACTATGGGCGACACAGCGCGGAAATTCTGGGTGTTCTCGAACAAGGCTCCCGGCACGTATCATGGGAATGTCTGGGATATGGCCACTACCCTCAAGACCTGCAAGTACTACCTGAAGAAGAAGGAAGGGAATTGTCGTAAAGTGGGCGCGGGGGACGTGGGCTATATCCGGGAATACGGAAAGGGCTATCTCGGCAGGTTTGAGGTTGCGAGACCATGGGATCCCGATCCTGATGTAAGCAAGCAGTTCGGCGTGGACTCAGGTTTCCTAGTGGCGGCAAAGCTAGATGTTTGGCGTCGGCCCTTGCCGCAGAATCTGATAGTCCCCGATCTCTCCAAGCACGACCGCCGGCATCGCCTCGTCAGCATCACCGAGAAAGACGCGGTGATGATCGAGACGGCACACCGGGTGTACAATCGCCTGAGTTTCGGGCCAGCAGGCGAGATAGTTCTGCTGGAAAAGGGCCTGGAAGAAGCCATCAAGCCCAACCTGAAGAAGCTAGGGCTGCGACTGGTCGACAGCCAGGTCCAGTTCCCCGGGGTGGGCCGCTGTGACCTCATTTGTGCCGATGCGAATGACGACCTGGTCGTCATTGAGTTGAAACGGGGTCGTTCTTCCAATGAGGTCGTTGGACAGCTCTTGAGCTACGTAGATTATGTGAAGGAGAAGATGGCCGCGCGAGGTCAGAACGTACACGGGTGGATCATCACCGGCGAGTACGATGAGAGGTTGCGCCGGGCAGCGTCCCAGGCGCGTGTAAAGGTTCTAGTTGTCCGGCTTCCGTAGTTGCCAAACGATTGTGGCGACCCGCCGAGACTCCTGACTTCGGTCCGCGCATCCTACGAAATCAGTGCCCCGACTGCTTGCGCTGCAGGGGGCGCACGCCCCTTCAACTTCGCTCAGGGCAGGCTGTACGCCCCTACATGCGGGGCAAGGCATGCCTTGCCCCTACGGTTTCTGTCATCGGCCTTCACTTCTCCGTAATGCGCCCCGCTTCGCGCGGCAGGTGGGGGCCCCATCCATCGGGACCGACCTTCTCGCAGCCGAGACGGCTGCGCCACCTTACGTTCTCTGCTATAATCTCTAATCATGAGCGATGAACCTGTACGAGTGCGGATTGCGCCTTCGCCGACCGGCGCCCCCCACATCGGCACCGCCTACATGGCACTGTTCGATTATGCCTTCGCCAGGCATTATGGCGGACAGTTCGTCCTGCGCATTGAAGACACCGACCGCAAGCGGTACGACGAGGCCTCCGCACGTGCGATTCTGGAGGCGCTGGAGTGGCTTGGCCTGACGCCGGATGAAGGGCCGACGATCGGCGGTGCGGTGGGACCATACGTGCAAAGCCAACGGCTGCCGATTTACCGGCAGCACGCTCAGCAGTTGGTGGAGGCGGGCCACGCGTACCACTGTTTTTGCGCCAAAGAACGACTAGCCGAGATGCGCGCCGCGCAGGAGGCGGCGAAACAGGACGTGAAGTACGACCGTCACTGCCTGCGCACCCTGTCCGCCGCGGAGCGCCGCAGGCGGGCGGAAGCCGGTGAGTCACACGTCATCCGCATGAAGATGCCGGACACCGGCATGACCACCTTCACGGACTTGATTCGCGGCGAGATCTCCTTCGAGAATGCGCTGATTGACGATCAGGTGCTGATCAAGGCGGACGGGTACCCTACCTACCACCTGGCGGTGGTGGTGGACGATCACCTGATGGGCATCACCCACGTCACGCGCGCCGAGGAATGGATCTCCAGCACGCCCAAGCATATTGTGCTCTACCGGATGTTCGGGTGGGACCTCCCACGCTACGCCCATTTCCCGCTCTTGCGCAACCCGGACCGCAGCAAGATCTCCAAGCGACATGGACACACCTCGCTCTCCTGGTATCGCGGCGAGGGATTCCTGCCGGAGGCATTGCTCAACTATCTGGCGCTGCTCGGCTGGTCGCATCCGCAGGAGAAGGATCTCTTTTCGTTGCAGGAACTGATCGAGGAGTTCAGTTTCGAGCGCTTCAATCAGACCGGGCCGATCTTCGACCTGGAGAAACTGCGTTGGATGAACAGCGTCTACATCCGCGAGCTTCCCATCCGCGAACTCTATGCGCGCGTCCAGCCGTTCCTGCACCGCTCGGGAATCTTGCCGGCCAATCCTACACCTGAAGAAGCGGCCTACGCCCAGCGTTGCCTTGCGCTGGAGCAGGGAAAAGCGCACACCTTGGCGGATTTCCCCGCTCTAGTCTCCTTCATGTTCGACTCGAACTTTGACTTCGAGGAGGAGGCCGTGACCGCATGGCTGCGCCCCGCGCCGGAACACGTGCGTCCGGCTTTCTATCAGCAGATCGAGAAGATCGCCCCGCTCCCGAACGACGCGTTGACCTGGGAGCAATACGAAAAGATCGCACGCGCAGTCGCCGCGGAACTCGGGGTGAGCGCAGGAAAAGTCATCCATCCTACGCGCGTCGCCATGAGCGGCCGCACCAGAGGCCCCTCGCTCTTCCACCTTATGGAAGCGCTCGGCAAGGACGAAGTCCTTCACCGCTTCAAGCGGGCAACTGATGTGACGCGCGGGGAGTAGGCAAAATGGGGACAGGCACCGATTTCCGGAGAAATGCGGAGCCAGTCCCCATTTTCCTCCCTACTTACGCATGTACTTGCGCTTGGCCTTCTTGTGGCCCTGCTCGACCTTGCGCTCGTCGAAGAACCAATGGTCGGAGCCCGCCGGGCGCGGATAGAAGCAATGGTACGAGCTGAGGTTGGAGGCGACCACCCGCCGCGGGGTGCGGCGCACGACGTTGACCTCGCCCCACAGCTTCATGAAATGCGCGCCCTTGGCGTGGTGCTCCATAAGGCCGCACATGATCTCGAACACCGACCACGGGGCGGCATCGGCCTGCTTGCGCAGGGACTCGACCTGCTTGATGCGGTCGGCGTCCAGCGCCAGCAAGGGATCCGGCTCCCCTTCGACCGCGATGTTGTAATGGTCGGGGGCGTCGGCGCGGGTGATCGCCAAGATCGCTCCAGGCGCGATCTTGGCCGCCTTGTACCAGTCCTCGAGATCGTAAACCAGGGTGCTGAACTGGTTGACCCAGGCGTTGAACGCCTTGCGCTTGGCGGGATGCATGGTCGCGTAAACGAGCTGCGTCTCGGGCGGGAAGAAGTCGCGATCCGCCTCGCGGATCTTGATGGTGCCCGCCTTCCAGTGGTCGTAGGGCAGCGGGTAGCGCACCGCCTCCGCCGCGGCGTGGTCCGGCGACAGCTCGATCTCGTCCTCCTCGCCAAAGTCCTCGTAGCGCGGGTCGTGCACCCATGTCGCCAGGCCCTCCTCCAGCCCCTCGTCCTCGAGGACGATGTCGGCTTCGGGATCGTGCAGGCTCGCGGCATCGACCTCCGCCACCAACAGGATCTCGGGAATGTCCTGGATGCGCTCCGGCGCGAACTGCGACAGGCCCCACGTGGCCTTGCCCATGCGCTCCAGCGTCTCGTCCTGAGCCAGGGCCTCGTTGATCGTCTCCACCGCGACGGCGAAGCTGGGCGAGGTGTCCACCACCTCGAAGATCTTGGTCGCCAGCTCGCCGGTTGGCAGCGGGCGCTTGCGCTGCTGGAGCAAGGCGTGGATCTCCTCGAGGTCGGCGGGGCTCACCGCCAGCTCCTCGGCGGCAGCCATCTCCTCGCCGGGCAGGAGCTCGATCTCTTCCTGTGCGGCTTCCTTGGACAGCTCGCGCAGGGCGTTCGTGATGCTGTCCACGGACGAGCTGACAATCCATTCCGCGCCGGACAGCAGGCGCAGCTTATCGTCGCCGCCCAGCTGCTCGAAGTGCGCCAGCGGGTCGAACTCCTCGCCGCGCCGCTTCCAGATGAGGTATTGCAGGATCTTGTTCGGCACCGGCGAGCTCGCCGCTTCGACCACGGCCAGCGCGATGGAAATGTCGGACGCGCGTGCGCTGGGGCAGGCGGCGTCGACCTTGTCGATGAAGCGCAAGGTCCCCTCGCTGGCGAGGAAGAAGTTGCGCACGAGCATCTCTTCCGGCGCCTGCTCCTCGACGTCCAGCAGCCACTCGGTGAGCCCCCACCGGTCGTCCGAGGTGCGCAAGAACTGCCGCCGCGCGCTCATCAGCCGCGGAAGGAGAGCCCGGTATTCGCCGGGCGAGATGGGCTGCTTGGCGATGACCGCCATTTCGTTGCACAGCAGCGCGAGCGACATCGGGCGCCCGTAGGAGCGCAAGTGGTACTCCAGCGCCCCCAGCAGCGGGCGCTCGGTCATCTGCCGCATCGCCAGGTTCCAGCGGCGGTCCTGCACGGCGAAGCGCGGGCTGGTGGCCATGACCTTGCGCAGCAGCTTGGGATCAAACTCTCCGCCCAGCACCTCGGCCGCCAGCTCGCCCGCCTTGATCGCGTGGCCGCGGTTGAGCAGCACCTCCGCGATCTCGTCAGCCAGATAGTGGTGCGCCAGCGCCTCCATCGCCTCGGACACGCGGCGCCGTTTGGGCTTGGCGGCTTCGGCAATCTTCTTCTTCGGTTTCGACTTCGTAGAACCAGCTGCCACAACATTCTCCTTGGGGACAAACCCGACCGGAACCGGCCCGAGTCCGCTCCGGCGAAGGTGGGACGGAATGCCCGATGTCACGGAGCCTCTAGTGTAACCGCCGCCGCGCGCGCAGTCAAGATGCGCGTATCAGCGGTGGCGCGCTGCGCGGCCGCATTCTCAGATCGCAAACGGGGGCTCGCCCGCGATCGAGTCGAGGAGGCGGCGGGCTTCGTCCACCGACTCCCGGTCGCCGGATATGAGCAGGCGCACCGACCCCTCGGCGCCGCCAATGCCGCCCGACGCGAGATGGCGGCATGACACGCCGGCGGTCAGCTCGAGCGCCTCGATCTCGGTGACGATCACGGCGGCGTCCAGCACCCACAGCGCGGGTACGGGCTCCGCGTCGAGCGCGCCCTCGGCGATGAGCCGGCTGGTCGCGGTGAGGTCCGACGCGACGAGCTTCTCGAGCCCGACCGGGGTTACCAGGTGCGCCTTGCGTGCGATGACGGTGGGCAGCACGGCGCCGATGGTGCCGCCCCCGGGGTGGCCCACGAGGATGCCGACGACGCGCCTATCGTAGTCGAGCGCGTTGGCGCCCTTGATGACCACATCGCCCGCCTCGAGCCCCGCGACCGCCTCGGCGAGACTGATACCGGGAACGACCTTGCCCTCGCGGACCACGATCTCGGGCATGCCCTCGGGCCGCGGCCGTGAGCCCTTGTGGCCCCGGGGCAGCGTGTGCCCGGTGAGGAAAGCGAGCTTGTCCAGCGGCTCGCCCAGGATCTCCTGCGCGACGCAGCCGTTGGTGCTGCCCCGCGCTATGACGACGGTTCCCTCTTGCAGCGCGCGGCGTACCACGGGATGCGCGGCCACGCCCTTGGCTATCAGGCGCTTGGATTCGGCCACTGTCAGCACCACCTGCATCAGCATGTCAGCTCCCTCCAATCTCCAATTCGACTAGCTCACCCGGTTCCAGCGCTACTTCGCGCGGCGCCGGGCGCGCCTCTCTCATCGCAGGGGTAGCTTTCACCACGAGCCGCGCCGGTTCCTCGCCCACGTTGCAGACCAAGAGCGTGGGCGGCCGGCCGTGGCGCCACAGAGCGCCGCAACCCTCGGGCAATCCGGGCCCATGGTCGCGGCAAACCACTACCTGGGGCTGGTCGGCCCCGAAGCAGCGGAAAGCCCCCAGGACGAGCGGGTACAGAACGCCCGTCACCTCGCCGATGCCCGCGCTGCGCCCGTGGCCGGAGGCGACGGCGCTCACGCTGCGGCCGCCGCAGGCGTGCCCGCGGCCGTCGTCCAGAGCGCTCGCCGCCAGTTCCATCCGCCCGGCGGCCATGCTCATGGCCTGCGCCGCCAGCCTTTCGTCGCCGGTGATGTCCCATGCCAGGGCCAGCGCGGGCGGCGAGGGCCGGCGCTCGGGATGCCAGCGCTCGCCGTCCGCGGATACCAGCCAGCGCACCTGGTCCCGCCTTTGCCCGATACCCATGGGATGGGGCCCGCTGGGGGCACCGATGAGCATTGCGGCCTCGACTTCGGCGTGCGCGGAGCCGACCAGGCGGACGATCTCCGCATCCAAGCTCGTGTCGCCCGTGGCTATGCGGTATCTGCGAAGCGCGGCGGCCAGCGGATGGCTGTACGGCTCTCCCACATGATTGACGCCGCCGGCCAGGATCTTACGTGCGGCCGCGGCCAGGTTCTCGTCGTGGACGACGGAGAACAGGTCGAGCAGAACGTCGGTCGTCCCCGCGCCGACATGGAGTTCTAGCCGCGCCTCGGGCGGCGCCTCGGCTGCTTGCACCAAGTCGGCGGGGTAAACCGCGGCCGCATCGTCCTGCGATAACGGGCGCACTGCGGGCAGCGTATCGGCGGCCAGTATGTCGCGCGCCCAGCGCCCGCAGAAGTCGCGCGCCAGGTCGAGGTAGCGTTCGTCGCCCTGGGCGCGAAAGGCGCACAGGACCATCTGGATGATGCGGAAGTGGTCCGGGCGTTCGAGGTCGTCGGGGGGCGCCGCCCCGACGCTGCGCGTGCCCAGGCGCCAACTGCGGAAGCGATGATGCTCCCAGTCGTACCACGGCGGAACATCCGCGACCCAGTTACCGGCGTGATGTGCGGCATCATCGAGCGCCGCGGCCACACTCGGGTCGGGGTCAATCGCCCACAACCGCGGCAGGAAGAAGATGAAGTTCTCGGGCTGATGGTGGACCTCGCCTTCGGGGTAGTAGCCGTGCACCAGGTTTTCTTGCGCCCACTGCAAGAAACCATCGCGCAGCCAACGCAGGAAATCCGGCACCGCCTCATCGCCGGCGAGCAGGTGGCAGCCGAACCAGGAGGCGGTGAATGCGCCCTCGTCGTGGCCGCCTTGCCAAGGCACAAGCCGCTGGCGCGCCATGCTGGCGCGGATCCAGGCGCCGACCGCGCTGCGCAAGCGCAACTGGGCGTGCGCCCAAGCCGGGGCCGGTTGCTTGCCTGGCTTCACTGATTCACTCCCCTAACGTCAGATCCAGAATATCTGGTGGCCGACTGCGCCGGTCATGGCATCGACGATGAGCCACACGCCGTTGACGGTGAACTGCCCCAGGATGAGCCCGAGGAAGGCGGGCCGGAAAAAGTTGTACGCGCGCAGGCCCCCGAAATGGGCGATTGCGCCCTTGAGAAGCCACGCAATAAGCGCCGTCAGCCACAGTTGGCTCATGATCCACGTGCTGCCGACGGCAAAGCCGATGGGGTGCAAGGGCCACCACACGAACATCTGGCGCATGAACATCAGGAACCACATGAAGCCGAAGCCCGCGGCGCGGACGACCCAGCCCATCCAGTTGATCTCGGTGGGATTGGCGAGCTTGTCGATCACCCACTTGTAAGGCGCCTGCGGGCCATCTATGAAGAACCACGCATTGAGATTGATACCGCCCTTGGTATAGGCGAGCACCATCGTCACCCAGATGGACGCGGCGAGAGCGATGCCAATCGCAAGCCACATCACCCAGAACAGGCGGCGCTTGCGGCGTTCCATGATGTCGGACATGCGCAGAGCATTGGCGGTGGAGGCCATGACATAGGTGCGGATGTCGGACGACCACACGTAGTTGAGCGCCAGCGACACCAGCCCCGGCGACCCGAAAGGCCGCGAGCCGAAGCTGGAGACGACGAAGCCGGCGGAGATGGTGGAGGCGACGGCCTCCGCCAGGCCTGACTCCACGACCACGCGGGTGAGCCCGTAGAACAGCACGAACGCTCCACCCAGGAAAACCAGGCTGAGGGTAAGGGGCAGGCCCATCCACCACAGCCACACCCACATGAAGGCGAGTCCGCCGATGGTGCTCCAGAATGCGGCGCGGTAGGACATTATCTCGCTCGAATCGTCCACCTTGGGATCGCCGAGCACCGCCTTACGCAAGACGTCGCGCAGATGCTCCCGCGCGGTCCACAGGCCGAGCGCAACCAGCGCGATCATGGCGCCCATGCCCAGGTGGGCGAACAACGGGGAGGGGCTGCCGTAGATGCCGAGGCTTTCCTGCCACTTGGCGCCGTAGCGAAGAATGTAACCTGCGCTAACCTGAAAGATGACGTTGAAGAACCACAGGCTGAAAATCGTGTCCAGGTTCACGAGGTAAAAAAAGCCGAGCATGGGAAAGCTCAGGCGGAACACCAGCCAGTTGTTGGGGACGAACCACTCGAACTGGACGGCATCGCGGAAGAACGGCACGAACGGGATGTAATAGTGCAGGGCCTTGAGGCTGCCGAGGACGAAGGGGATCGCGAACCCAATCCACATGATCGGGTTGCGCAGGAACGGTGTCAGCGGATGGGCGTCGGCGCCGCGCACTATCTCCAGCGGCAGCTGCGTCAGCGGAAAGGCCAGCCGCTCGCGTTCCACCCACTGCTTGCGGATGATCACCATCATGGACATCATGACCAGGTACAGCGCGCAGATGAATGGCAGCCACGCGGCCAGCGGTTTCGCCCACGCCGCCCACGGGATATGCTGGCCCTTGGGCAAGCCCTCGTAGAAATACTGGATGGTCTTCTCGCCGGCGGGCGACAGCCATGGGCGCCGATGTAGCATCGGGAGTATGTACTTCATCCACTGCGGATTCTCCGGGCCGTAGTAATAGGGTGCGCTGATGATGGGCAGGAGCTGGCTGGTGAGCCCCATGGTCACGATCGCCGAGGCGACGATCATCATGACGTAGGCCGTGATCAACTCGCCGGGGTTGAGCGCCCAGCGCCGGCGCAGCCGCCCCAGCGCCGTATTAACCAGGAAGGTGAGAACGAAAAAGATGAACACCGCGCCCGGGGTGCTGAAGTCGAGCGCCATGTAGGAGCCGTGGATGACGTGAATGGCGTAGGGGTCGCCGACGGCGATGATGAGCGAACCTATCGCGCCGGCGAGGATGGCGCGCAGCGAGAACGAGCCGGGAACCGGGCGACTGCGGGCGCTGGTCACCGCCGACAACCCGACGCCGGGATAGCGGCCTCCCCAACCGGGGGCTGATCAACCTGTGGCCCCGGCGCGTCTGCGACCACAACCGGGCGATCCAGGTCGCATAGAGATACGACCAATGGGGTGCGTGCGCAAAGCATGGCGTTTGTTTCGACGGCTGCGGCGCGCGCACCTCCCCGCGGCGCCGCCCCCGGTGGGAGGGTCAAAGGCCGATCGTTGGTGACGGTCATCAGCGACGATGGGACAAATCCGGGGGTGAACCAATGCGCCGGAGGCGCATGAAGGTGCGGTTCGGGTGTTCCTGCCGCTTCATTCTGACCGTTCCCCCTCATCCGGCGATTGCGCTCTCGCTGGGCCACAAGCGTCCGAACCCGCTTTGCTCTTCTCCGCGCCAGGATGCCTTCCCTGCGACCGAAGCAGACATCGTCCGGGTGACGATGTCCGGCGCCGCGCCGGAGGCTTGCGCGCCTCTGGCGCGCGGGGTGAGGGTCGGAAGGCCTGCACACAATCCCGGTCCTGCAAACTAGCACTATAGAGGTTCTTGCATTAGAGCCGGATTATGCGTAAGCAAGGGCGCGTCACAGGGCGCGCGCTCCATGAGCGCGCGAGATTCGCGACCTTGTGAAGGTCGCGCCCGGTTTCACCCGCCAGGTGAAGCTGTCACGCTCGCTATGCATAATC
>Ga0315291_10002866_pt1 | contig 22418 bp, 23 predicted proteins | sample YL17G12_20_MG_FD_203070 | JGI IMG/M metagenome (GOLD analysis project Ga0315291, IMG submission 203070) | Sediment microbial communities from Yellowstone Lake, YNP, Wyoming, USA - YL17G12_20 | ecosystem: Environmental > Aquatic > Freshwater > Lake > Sediment | place: USA: Wyoming | collected... | reverse complement strand
GGACCTCTGGCATGGAAAATGTAGGGATGCTTATCTAGTTAATAGTAAAAAAAATGCTGCTTTTGTTTTCAAGGGACCTTATTCAAATTGGAAGAAAGTGATAAATAAAGAGCTTGATCCTATCCGCGGTTTGATAAGAGGGTTGTTTATAGTGGAAGGTGATTCTAAGGTTATACTAGATCAAGCTAAAGCAGCTCAGGAGCTTGTAAACACCGCAAGTAAAATTCCAGCTGATTTTGAGGTTTAGATTTATGAGTAGAGTAATTAATTGTTATTACTGGAATCCAAATCTCAGAATAGAGGATAATCTAGAGTTTATTTACCAAGAAATAGGTAGAGGTATTGTACTTAAAAAACCAGTTTTCACTATTGAAGCCCTTGATAAAATAATTGAGGGTATAAAACAAGCCCGTAAAGAGTATCTTCTTACTGTTGATATCCCAACTGTTATTGATGTAATAGGACGGGTTAATAATCTTTGGACGGACTTAATGTACACAGGTAGGAAAATTGCGCGAGAGGTCCTTCCACTTGTTACAGGTTTTTCAGTTGAGATGGTCGAATCTTGGGGGTTAAATCATTTTCTAAGCATTATTAAAAAAGAAAACCTACCGCTTTTTGGTAAACTTCATCCTGATAATTTTAAAATCTTTACAAAACTAAATGAAGGTTTTGTTAAAGCCTACGGAGAATCAAAAATCAGCCATTCAAATTACAACCCAGAAGTAATTGGGCATATTTGTGCAGGCAATATCGTTGGTCTTGCGGCTTTTGAGATGGTTATGGATAAACTTGTTGATGCTGCTACATGGATAAAGGTTCCATCAGAGGAACCTGTTTTTGGTGCACTTTATGCAAAATCTATAGAGGAGATTAATCCAAAACTTGCGTATACAATAGCAGTATTACCATTTGAAAGTAAGGATACTGCTATTAAGGAGTTTCTTTTTTCAAAATCTGATATAGTTCGGGCTACAGGTGGTGAGCAGGCACGCATAGGATTAGCTCAGATAGCCGAAAAATACAAAATACCTGTTGCAGGTCATTGGCATAAATTTAGTTTTATCACCATTGCCAGAGAATATTTAAATGAACATGCTAGAGAGATTGCTGAACTGGTTTCCCTTGATGTAAGTGCATGGGATCAACAAGGATGTTTCTCCCCCCAAGAAATATATGTTGAGGAAGGCGGAAGAGTTTCACCAAAGGAATTTGCCAGGCTACTTGCTGAAGAAATGGAGATTACCTCAAAAGCTCTACCAAAGGGTTCAAAATCTGGAAAGATGCAGGTTTTGGATGGGTACCATCAATATTTTAAGAAAGAGTTGATGGGCGAACCAGTTAAAATCTTTCCATCAAAGTCTAATCAATGGCTTGTTATTTATGACGGAACTGTTTCTAATTTTGAGCCTTCACCTTTGTTTCGAGTAATAAGAGTAAAACCTGTTTCTGACATAATGGAAATACCACAGCTTGTTAGACCGATTGGTAAATTTTTACAAACTGTTGGTATTGCTATTCCTAATAATCGTTTGATCCCATTTGCTGATGCTATAGGTGAGGTTGGCGCCACAAATATCCGTACGATTAGTAGTATGACATTGCAAAAAGCATGGGAGCCTTGGGATGGAAGATTCCCACTTCATGAACTATTTGAACATGACAATGTTAGATGGGTTAGCATAAGTACTAGAGATATTGAAAAAGAATTAAAATCAGCACTTGAGCGAAAAAGATCAATTGTTAATCAAAAAATAAACTCATAAGATAAAGAAGAAAAGTAAGTATAAAAAAAAATAGAATTATTTTATTTTTTGGAACCTTGAACTAAGCTTTTTCATAACCTTAGGTAGTGTAGTATACTCCATATCAGCCATTGGTAACCGATGAGGCTCAAAAGGTCCGTGTCGTCTCATATAATCTGTTACACGGTTAACTCGTTGTCTTGTATAATCATACGCTGGATCGTCAAATAGATCAAGTGGTTCCGTAAGTTTACCATCTTTAAGTTGAAAACCTAAAGCAACACATCTTGGAGGACCATCAAATCTTGTACATTGAGCATCCCTAACAGAAACAGGCATCAAAGGACCATTATGTGATCCTCTCATCCAACCTGAAACCAAATGACCAAGTGAAAAGGGTTCAATAACTTCTCCAAGTGCAGGTAGTCCGGATTGGCAACGAACCACTCCAACAGGGTCGTCTTTTCCAACATACTCACCGGCTATTTGATAAAGTTTTTCAGTTGAAATAACTGCAACTGCTTCATCCGAAGGCAACTTTGATTCTTTCTTTGGAAAAATACGTTTAATAACAAAACGTGATTTTGCCCCAACCAGTGCCAATAAATCATACATTTCTTCAGGGCTTTTTAGGAAAACATTATTGTGTTCCATTATGTCCCATACCTCAAAAACAAAACCATCGTGAATCGATGGATCAATAATTAATCCAGCTGTGTTAAATGGATCTGCAAAGATTTTAAAAATCGGAAAATTAAAAGCTCCCGGCTCAGTCTTATCCATCATAAAAGCAACAATTGGTTCGGCCTTTCTTTCGGTAAATTCCATTTCTGCGACACCAGGACCCATACCTTTTATATTCCCGGAAAAAGCATCACATAATAAATCCTGACCTGCAGCGTAAAGACCAAGATCACGTGATTTTTCTGTTGCATCACAAAAAGTATCCCATGCAAGACTATGAATTTCTTTATTATCAACACCTTGCTTATGGGCCATGATAAGTTCAAGATCATCGCCACAGTGGGTAACATGAAAATCAGTTATCAACTTACTACGTTTTGCTTCAGTTAGTTTTTTCCTTGCAATTTCCTCAAGATCTTTATGGACCTTAGCATGACCTGGCCATCCACCTACATCTGCTTTAATAATGCTAAAGGTAGTTTTCATAACAAAATCTCCTGTTCACAAGGTATACAAATTATATTTATAAAGGATTTGGAGATATTTCAGCAAAGTATATAATTTTCTCCATATTTTGGTAAAAAGAGTTGAGACTGAAAAATGACATTAAAAATATATAATACCCTCTCAAGAAAAATTGAAAATTTTAAACCAATTGAAGAAGGGAAAGTGAAAATGTACGTTTGTGGTATGACTGTATATAGTGATGCTCATATTGGTCATGCTCGTACATATTTTGCTTTCGATCTAATAAGAAGATATTTTGAGTATAAAGGTTACAAGGTAAATTATGTCCAAAATATAACTGATGTTGATGATAAAATAATTAATGCGGCAAAAAAAGAAGGAATCGATGCACTTGAGTATTCAAAGCGTTTTACAGATAGATGCCTAAAAGATTTAGACAAACTTGGAATAAGAAGAGCGAATTTATATCCAAAAGCATCCGAAACAATACCTGATATGATTAAAATGACTCAGGACATAATTCAAAAAGGCTTTGCATATGTTTCCAATGGTGACGTTTATTTCTCTGTTGAAAAATTTAAGAATTATGGAAAACTTTCTGGTCAAAAAATCGATGATATGAAGGTAGGTGCACGAGTAGAACCTGGTGAACAAAAACAAAATCCGTTAGATTTTGCTTTATGGAAGAAAGCAAAACCGGGTGAACCATCTTGGGATAGTCCATGGGGAAAAGGTAGACCAGGTTGGCATATTGAGTGCTCAACAATGAGTGGAAAATTTTTAGGAATTCCTTTTGATATTCATGGAGGTGGAATGGACTTGCGTTTTCCACATCATGAAAACGAAATTGCTCAAGCAGAAGCAGCAACTGGCAAAGATTTTGCAAAATATTGGATCCACATAGGCCTTCTTACAATAAATGGTGAGAAGATGTCAAAATCACTAGGTAACATTGTAAATATTAAGGATTTATTGAAATCCTGGGATCCTGAGGTAATTAGATTCTTTTTTGCACAAGCACATTACAGAAGTCCTCCTGACTTTAATGAAAAAGCATTACAAAACGCACAAAAAGCACTTGAAAGAATTCACAGATTAAAAGAAAAATTAGAAAAAATCTCTGGTAATGTAACAGTTGATAGAATAAATGAAAAAACTTTAGTAAATGATGATAAAAAATTTTTAGAAACTATTAAAGATTTTATAGTTGAATTTGAAAAATCTATGGATGATGATTTTAACACACCCGTTGCTGTATCTGTAATTTTTGATTTTATAAATAAAAGTAACAAATACATAGAAGAAAATCCAAGTCCAAATAGACAATTATGTGGATACGCACTTTTTAAACTTATAAAACTTGGGCAGATCTTGACATTATTCCAATCTAGTTTTGAGGAAAAAAAAGGACCTGATGATAAAGTTTTATTTGAAAAACTGACAAGCATTATTATGAAATATGATAAAAGTGCTAAGATAGAAAATATTGATAATATATTAGATTTGCTTTTAGAGCTCAGAGAAAAAGCACGTAAGAATAAAGACTATAAAACATCAGATAGTATTAGAAAAGATTTGGAGGATATTGGATTTGAAATCCAGGATACATCGCATGGTCCTGTTTGGAGAAAAAGATGAAAAAAATCCTAATTGGTTTTGATGGCTCCGATTGTTCTGAACAAGCCATAAATAGGGCAATAACGCTCATTGAGGAGCATGGTGAACTTATTCTTTTATCTGTGATTCCTAATTCTTCTGACAAATTTTTTGTTGATGATGAGATTCGAAAAAAACTTAAACAAAAAGCTGAAATTATGATTGCTGAGATAATAAAAGATTTAGGACAACATTCATTTATTTCATCTGGAATGGTCGAGGAAGGAGATCCTGCTGCTATAATTATTGATCTAGCAAGCAAGTTGAATGTTGATTTAATTGTTCTTGGTAGTAAAGGAACCAGCGCCCTTGGTCAATATCTTCTTGGTAGTGTTGCCAATAAAGTTGTGCAGTATGCCCATAAGCCTGTTATGGTGGTTAGATAAAAAAATTAAATTTTCTTTCTTCTAATAAGATTTGAGCGTCTACTTGGTCTTAATTTTTCTGCACCTTTACCTTTGTGATAAAGCCCTCTACCTCGTTTACCTGCACTAGTTTTTCCTCTTAAGACCCTTCTTTTAGTAGATACATTGCTAACCCAGTTTATTTTTGGATCTGCCATTATAGAAGGATGATATGGATCGACTAGAATGATTTCATAGAAGTGGTGTTTTCCGTCTTCTCCAACCCAATACGAGTTTAAAACCTCCATGTTGGGAAAACGTTTTGCTGTACGCTCCTCAGCTATTCTTTGGACATTTTTTTTAGCAGTGATTTTGTTTATACCTCTAGCTTTTGCTTTTCTACCGCCTCGAAAATCTGGTTTTCTTAGCCCGCCTCTTCTAACTCTTGCTCTAACTATTACAAACCCTTGTTTTGCTTTGTATCCAAGAGATCGAGCTCTATCTATTCGTAGTGGTTTATCTACTCTTAAAAAGTTTTCTTCTTTTCTCCATTGGATAAGGCGTTGTTGTTGTGGAGACTTAAATGAAGTATCATGTTTTTTCCATTGATCTCCGACATAATCATATACACTTTTTACCATAATATCACATCAATTCTAATAGGTTGGTAGGAGCATAGGAAGTAAATTCTTTATTTAAAACTTTTGTTGGGTCTTATTGCTAGAAAAAAAATTTATTATCAGAATAACAAAAATAAAAAAATTTTGTTACTAAAATAACATAAAGTTTAAATATTTTATAATTAGAATTATATTATAGTGGTGAAAGGGGGTTAAAAATATGAAAAAAGAAAGGGCAATAATTGTTTTTTTAGTTGTAGCAATTCTAGTGCTTTCTGCATTTGTTGTATTGACACGATTTGATATTACAGAAATAAACGATGTAATTGCTGAAGCTACAGATGAACCATCATCTGTTAGAATTCTTTCAGATACTAGTTCGGGGACAAACCCGTTGACAGTAAATTTCAAACCCCTGTTACTAAACACCAAAGGGGAAATTAAATATTATTGGGAATTTGGAGATGGTAACGCATCAATTGAAGCTAATCCCACATATATCTATCAAAGTAGCGGAATTTTTAATGTTGTCTTAAACATTGAATCAGGCGGAACAAATTTATCCGACAATTACAACATAACCGTATTTCCAAACAACCCACCAAAAATTAAAATAAAATTGAGTAGAACAACTGGTTTTAGGCCTTGCAGAATCGGCTTTGACGTTGAAGCTTTTGATCCTGAAGGGGAAAATTTAACATATACTTGGGTATTGAAATATCCATCTTTCTATGGGTATGAGAAGAAAGAAACTTTCAACACGAAGAATTTCTCAAAATTATTTATTCGTAATGGTAACTACGTTGCTGAACTAACTGTTACGGACGAAGTTGGAAATGCTGCGACAGATTTCAATATTATCCAGATAGGTAAAAGTCAGGCAGAGCAACTATTTGGCGGTTTAAAATTTCTTTTCCTTATATCGCTTCCAAGCACTATGAGCGTACTTTGGAAAGTTCCTTTTATAAGTAATCCAGTTACTAAATATCTTGATAATCATTGGTTGAATTGGTCTGCCGGTGTTCAAAAAATTGTATTAATGGCTCTCTCGCTAATGAACATAAATTATGAGCCTCCGATACCTAAAGCAGAGCTTGCTTTTTCTGAGGTTGGTGAAATAAACCTCTCTGCGTATGTAAACGAAACCGGAGTTGTTGATGCAAATGCAACTGTCAGCAGGTCTTTTATTATAACAAATATTGATGATCTAAATATTGCTAAAAATATTTTCATAACCATGGATAATCCTTTCACCGACGATGAGGGTCTTGCTGATGAACTTGAAAAGAAAGAACTAGTTGTTAGCATAGAAAACCCACTTGGTACAACGTCTGATAAATTGTTTTTTAACGGAGTATATACAGCCTGGGAAAACTCATTTGAAATAGAAAAACTTGTAGTGGGAAGTAATGCCACATTGAAATTAACAGTGTCGTTAGAAAAAGGCGGGGTATTTAATAAAGGAACTTACCAGTGCAAATTATTTGCATATCAAGAAAAATCCTTGGACAAGTCCGAATATATCGATGAGATTCCGTTTATAATTGTCGTATAGGATGAACTAGTTCAATCAAGAAAAAAATACAAATCCAGATTAATTATAAGTATGCAAGGGTTCATTGAATAAAATTCAATATTTTTTTGATTTTTTATTATTTTTTTCTGAGACATTAGGAAGGTAGTCAAACTATTATAATGGGTACACTATTTCAATCGGTCCGGGGTTAAATATTATGGATAATATTTTCAACAAAAAAATAGAGACAATGGCTCGAAATAAAATCAGAGATTTGCAGCTAAAACGTTTAAAACAAACAGTAAAGTTGGTTTATGAAAATGTTCCATTTTACAAAAAGAAATTCAATGATTTAAAGATAAAACCCGAGGATATCAAAATACTGGATGATATCAATAAACTTCCTCTGACAACCAAGGATGATCTTAGAACAAATGCGCCTTTTGGGTTAATGGCTATATCACTTGATAACTGCATAGAACTGCATGCGTCATCTGGAACCACAGGTATCCCTGTTACAGTTTGTTACACAAAAAATGATCTGGAGGTTTGGAGCGAGGTTATGGCCAGATGTCTATCTATGTCTGGTTTGACAAAAAAGGATATTTTCCAAAATCCTATACCTTATGGAACTTTTACTGGCGCCTTTGGTTTTCATTATGGTGCACAAAAAGTTGGAGCACTAGTTATTCCTTCTGGTATGGGTCAGTCTGAAAGACAAATAAAAATGATGGAATATTATGGGACAACTTTCATTTCAGGTGTTGCCTCTTATGTTTTACATCTTGGTAATGTCGCTAAAGACCTAGGTGTGGATCCCAAGAAATTGAAAGTGCGTAGCGGATTGTTTGGAGCTGAGATGTTCACAAAGGGTTTGAAACAACGTATCATTGAAACATGGGATATGGATGTGCATGATATTTACGGTCTGACAGAGATGTGCGGACCCGGTGTTTCAACAGATTGTGATCAACATGATGGTCTTCATCTATGGGAGGATCATTTTCTGCTGGAGTGTTTAGACCCTGTGACATTGGAACAAGTAGGTCCTGAAGAGGAAGGGGAAATTGTTTTGACAACATTAACAAAAGAGGGAATGCCTCTTTTAAGATATAGAACAAGGGATATTGCAAAACTTTATGACCAAAAAACTTGCGATTGCGGTAGAACCCATGTTAAACACACTCCGATAAAAGGCCGCAGTGACGATATGATAATCATCCGAGGTACAAACATTTATCCAGGACAAATCGAGTCTGTTTTGATGAAACACAGTGATGTTGGTAATAACTGGAGGATGGTCTTGACCACAGAAAATGATAACGATATGCTTACAGTGGAGGTAGAAAGTAAGCTACAATTAAGTCAGGTTGAATCAATGGATTTGGAGGAAAGACTCAAAAATGAAATTCGGTCGGTTATTGTTTTTACTCCAAAAATATCGGTTTTACCTCCTAATTCTATCATACAGCAAGGATTGAAAGCAAAACGTGTAGTTGATGAAAGAAAAAAGGTTTAAATTATGAAAGATGAAATAAGAAAATTGTTGAATGTAAAAGGTGCACTTGCTGAAAATGAGGTAAAGGATTTGTTGAGCGCTTTTAACATTAAAACAACAAAATATGAGGTTGTAAAAAAACCTAAGGATCTTGAAAATCTGAAACTAAAGTATCCAGTTGTATTGAAGGTGTGCTCAAGAGAAATCTTACATAAAACAGATGTTGGTGGGGTTAAATTAGGAATAAAAGATTTTGATGAACTTGAAAAAGCATTTAATGAATTTAAGAAAAAATTCCCAAAAGAAAATCTTTTAGTCGAGCAGATGGAGGATAAGGGTGTTGAAATTATAATCGGCCTTGTTCATGACCCGACTTTTGGTATGTCGATTATGTGCGGAGTCGGTGGTATTTTTACTGAACTTTATAAAGATATTGTGTTTCGTGTTGTACCAATTGATATGTATGATGCCAAACAAATGGTTGAGGAAATAAAAGGAAAAAAACTATTAGAGGGTTTTAGAGGCATTAAATCAAACAAGAAGCTGGTTATTGATTTACTTTACAGAGTTTCAAAATTTGGTGAAGAGTTTATGGAGAAGATAGACCAGATGGATTTAAATCCAGTTTTTGTATACGCAACTGACTATTGTATCGTTGATGCAAAACTTATTTTAAAATAATAGGAGAAAAAACTTATGGTTGAAAAAACAAAAAATTATGCTGTTAAGAATATGAGTCTTGCAGATGACGGAAAGAATCTGATTCATTGGGCAGAGGACCATATGCCTGTTTTGATGAATATAAAATCAGACTTTGAAAAAAGAAAACCATTGAAAGGATTGACCCTGGGTTGTTGTCTTCATGTCACAAAGGAAACCGCGGTTTTAGCAAGAACCTTGAAAGCAGGGGGTGCAAAGGTTGTTTTATGCGGTTCAAATCCTCTTAGTACTAATGATGCTGTTGCTGCAGCACTAGCAAGTGAAGGTATTTTTGTCTATGCTTGGCGAGGTGTATCAAATGAAGAATACTACTGGTGTGTAAATCAGGTTTTGGATCATAATCCGAATATTACTATGGATGATGGAAGTGATTTAGTAACACAGTTACACACAAAAAGAAGACAAGGACTAAAACATGTTATTGCTGGAACCGAGGAAACCACAACAGGAGTTAATCGTCAGCGCATCATGGCTGAAAAAAAAGAGCTTACATATCCTATTGTTGCTGTTAATGACGCACTAACTAAACATTTTTTTGATAACCGCTATGGAACAGGACAATCAACTATCGATGGTATACTAAGAGCAACTTCTGTTTTGATTTCCGGTAAAACTTTTGTTGTTTGCGGTTACGGATGGTGTGGTAAAGGTGTATCTATGCGTGCAAAAGGTATGGGTGCCAATGTTATTGTTACAGAGGTAAGCCCTGTTCATGCACTGGAAGCTGTGATGGATGGTTTTATTGTCATGCCTATTAAAAAGGCGGCAAAATTTGGTGATATTTTTGTAACGGTTACAGGAAATAAACATGTTATTGATGCACCCACTATTGATTTACTTAAAAATGGTGCAATTATTGCCAACTCCGGTCATTTTGATAATGAAATTGATGTAAAATATCTTGATAAAATTGCAAAGGACTGCCTTGAAATAAGACCGAATGTCCGTGAGTATCACTTAAAGGATGGCCGGACAATTTATCTACTAGCCGAAGGCCGTCTTGTGAATCTTTCTGCTGCCGAAGGTCATCCAAGTGAGGTAATGGATATGAGTTTTGCAAACCAGGCTTTATCTGCCCAATGGTTATCAAAAAAAGAGAATGTAAAAAAATTGGAGAAGCAGGTTTATTCTGTCCCCAAGGAAATCGACGACGAAATCGCGTTTTTAAAGCTGAAGACGATGAACGTCGATATAGATAAGCTATCCAAGACTCAGATAGAATATATGGATAATTGGAAGGAAGGAACCTAATAACTTGTTTTAAATTTATATTTTATTAATCTGCCTGCTTCTTTTTCGATTTTTACCCATATATCGGATAGCTCGCTCAATTTGTAATCATCTATTACTTTTCCCATGAATATAATATTGTGTAGCTCATGTTATATAAATGTGACGATTTTTTTTACGACTATTAACGATAATTGCCGAAAAAACAATATTATAGTAAAGAAGGATGACGTGTAGAAAATAATTGGATATAACTATGATAACGTTAATAGGTACCGGGCATGTTTTCAATCTCTCACAACAGATTTTGGATATATTTGATGATGTACAACCAGACATTATTTGCATAGAACTTGATAAACAAAGATATGATGCACTCATTCTAAAACAAACAAATCCCCAGGAGTATAAAAACCAGGAAAAAAATGTTCCTTTGATATATAAACTTCTATCCAGATTTCAAGATACGATGGCAAAACAATACGGTGTTATAGCTGGTTCAGAGATGATAACAGCAATAAATTATGCACAGACAAACCAATTACCTTTAGCGTTTATTGATATGAATGCACAACACATGTTTGCAGGCATGCTAAAGAAAATGACCTATAAAGAAAAATTCATGCTCATGTTTTCAGGTTTCGGAGGCTTTTTTGTAAGTAAAAAACGTGTTGAAGAGGAACTTAAAAATTTTGAGAAAAATTTCGATTCATATATTGAGCAGATAGGTAAAAAGTTCCCAACCATAAAAAAGGTTTTGATTGATGAGCGTAATAACTATATGGTTCAAGAGCTAGTTAAAGCAAACGAGCAATATCCAAAAGTTATTGCAGTTGTTGGTGATGGACATATACCAGGTCTATCTAAATTGCTTACTGAAAAAAAAATTGATTTTAAGGTAGTAAGATTAAGTCAGATAAAAGATAAAAAAACGCATGATAGGGATTTTTCAACAGCATCTTTTAGCATGGAATACAAGGAACCCTAGTTGATGTTAAATTTCTGCTAAGTTTTAATAAACAAATTAGTATCTTGTCTTTGAAAAATTGGGCCTGTGGCCGAGCCTGGATACGGCGGCAGCCTCCTAAGCTGTAAATCGCGGGTCCGAATCCCGCCAGGTCCGCTATTCAGATAAAAAAGCACCAGAATCATTTTCTTGATGAAATATTTTATATCCTTGATCTTTTAGGAATTTTATGCATTCCCTGTGGTCTTTTTTATTTATATGTTTATGCTCATACTGTAAAAAAACTGGTTTAATTTTATTAAAATCTATTTGCTTAATAATTTCATAATCATAACCTTCAACATCAATCTGGAGAAAATCAATTTTATTAACATTATATTTATCAATTAAATCATCAAATGTAAGACAATTAATTTCTTCAATCTCAATATCTTCTTTCTCATAGCCAGCCAATGTTTTTGTCGGATAAAAGCTTGCCAATCCTTTTTCCCATGAATGTTTTAAATTTATTTCTTTGAGTTTATATAGATTTCTTTTACCAGTTTTCTCTGATATTGCCACATTTTCAAAAATCAAATTTTTATGTTCTTTATAGGTTTCTTTCAATTTATTAAATATATTTTTTTGAGGTTCTATTAGAATTCCAGACCAATTATAACTTTTTATCATATTGTATAATGGATCACCCATTATACCATCACATGCACCAATCTGTATGAAAAAAAAGTCATTAGTTTTATATGCATATTTGTTAATAATAAATAGGAATTTTTGTTTGTTTGTTACCCATTGTTTAATAAAAAAAAATCTATTGATTTTTGAATAAAAATATACTTCTTTTTTAAAAAAATTCCACAAAAAACTTTTTCTATTAATAGTTGATTTTATAATCAAATTTTTTAATGTGCCTAACACCTTAAATTACCTTAACAATTTAATTTGGCATTAAATTCATTAATGCATGATTGTAGTAAGCATAGAATATATAAAACTTATGTAGTATTATCACCAAAATTTAAAATTCCTAGATTTGACTCATATATTAATGAGTAGAGTTTTGATATTTTTTATTGTACTTTTAATGCTTTTTTATTGGTGTTAACATAATCAGGGGTTTTTAATTTAGGATTTCCTTTCATATGCCAATAAATAAATTCCATTCCCGCCCCTAATCCAATTATTATATCCTCTGATAGTGGATAGTTATAAAAACGATATATTTTTGTAAGTGAATTGCTTTGGCAGTGGTATCCATCAAGTGCTTTGCAATTCGGAAATAGTTTAAATTCATTCATTTACCATTCTCTTTATATTTAGCTAGAAAGGGATTTATAGAACATTATAATGCCTTGTCAGTAAATCAATTTCCCTATTTTAATTCATCATAGTCTATAATTTGAAATTACATTTATATAACTAATAAAAAGAGAAAAATGTTTAAAGAGGAGATCTACTAAAACCAAACTTCAATATTGCTGTAAAAGTTCACATGGAACTCCTTCGAGAAGCATGTTCACAACCCGCCAGGCCCGCCTTAGTTTTTATAAGCAATTTGCTAAGATGAATACGAAAATATTATGGTTTAAAAGAAAAAAAAGAAATGAGATGAAATGTATCTTTTATTTCACAATCGAGAAGATGAAAAACTGCTTTCCCTCTGCAGTCTTCTCAACACCAGTTATCCTTGTGCTGATGGTAAAGCTGCCCAACCCGTATAATATTTCCGTAGAAACAGTTTTTGATTCCCCCGCAGGAATATCCACAGTACCATTCACTGTTTTATTGATCAACCCAAAAATACCACCTTCCACATGAATCTGCCAGCTGACATTGGTAACATCCATTATTCCATTGTTTATTATAACCATTTTTATTCCAAGACCACCTTTTATTTTAACTCCTTCTAATAATTGTAATCCGATAAGTGCTTTTTGTGCATTAAGTCTTCCAGTACCAATATATTTTGTTGAGTTGTATGGGTCTACATTGCCACAGATGAGTGCTTTCACTTCATCAGGGGAAAGTGAAGGATTCTTTGATAATAGTAAAGCAGCAACACCAGCAACCATAGGACTAGAAAAAGAAGTACCACTAGCACAGTCAAAGTTTTGATCCATTCCATAATCATTCATGAAAACATGGTAGCTGGGCATGGTTGAATATATGAGAAAACCTGGTGCTGCGATATCTACCCAATCACCATAGTTGCTCCCAAATCCTGGACCTCCTCCATCCTCTGGTGAGACCCTACTATCATTTTGGTTCGTCATTGCCACTGCAGTAACATTTTCATAAGCTGCAGGATAAGATTTCATCATTGTATTACTATTTCCAGCAGCAGCACATAGAAAGACTCCTTTGTCATATGCATAGTTCACTGCATCCCGCATTACACTTGAACTAGGACCACCAATACTTAAACTAATCACATCAGCACCATTATCAGCAGCATATTTGATTCCCGCTGAGATGTTAACCCAATCTCCTGACCCCATCTCATCCAAAACCTGCACAGGCATAATCTTACAGTTCCAAGCAACCCCTGCACCCCAGATACCATTATCAGAAACAGCACCAGCAACACCAGCACATAAAGTACCATGACATAATCCATCCTTTGGATCGCTATCATCATACTCAAAATCCCAACCCATCACATCATCAATATAACCATTACTGTCATCATCGATACCATTCCCAGGCATTTCATCCATATTGTTCCAAATATTAGTAGCGAGGTCAGGATGTGTATAATCAATCCCAGAGTCAATAATTGCAATTACTACATCTGGGCTACCTATTTCTATATCCCATGCCTCAGGCGCATCAATATCAGCATCTGGAATACCAGAATAATTATTACCAAACCAGTCGAAAAACACCTGACCAGTATTGTGTAAGAACCACTGGCTACTGAAATTTGCATCATTGGGAATACCACAGGCAAAGGTTATACCATTGGGTTCTGCATACATAACATCTGGACACGATGCATACTCCTGTACAATAGAAAGAATACCAGAATCCATTGGGACGTGCAAAAGGTAAATATTGTCAAGTATTGTATCCTCAGCATTGTCAAATATCTCCTCAAGAGCATACACTTTATGTTTTTCATTCAATAATGCAAGATTTGATCTTGAAAATGTAATGTCTTTTTTCAGCTTAACAATAAATTCACCAGGGACAAACTCTATAACGGTTTGATTACCAAAGACAATTTTTTCCTTGGTTACATTTTCATTTATAGTTCCTGTTACAGGTAGAATAATTACTAAAATCATCAGTATGCAAATAAAAATTCCAATTAACTTTTTCAACATAATATATGTACCGCCCTATTTATTTTCTTCATAATAAATTGAATAATAATATAAATTATTCGAATTTAAACCTATTTCTTAAAAGTTATTACGAATATTTATTAAAAAAATTGATTTGGATTTTTTTTAATTTTCTAAAACTTTTAATATTATTTACAAAGTTGTTATATTGTTTATAAAAGAAAAAAGAAGGGTTTTAGTAAGAAGAGCTTGTTAAAACCAAACTCTTATAAAATTGTTAAAGTTCGATTGGATTTTCTCCTGTTGGTTTGTTCTCAACCCGCCAGGTTCGTAACTTTCAATAACCAAGCTAGACAAATGACAAAGTATAAATATAAAATTTCAATTAACATCTGTTAATTAGGAGTCGATAAAATGAAAAAATATCTACTTTTGGTATTAGCAATTATTGCAATAGTTACAATGGGAAATGCTTTTGCAATAACATTAAACGCAAATAATCTTATGATAAGCAAAATTACTCCATCAATAGAACCATTAGGTGGCGGCTGTGGTGGAGGTTGTGGTGGTGGATGTCAAAACAATTCTACTATGACAGAAATAACTGGGACTCTTGTTTTGTACAATAATACTAAATTTAAGATTGATACAACCACCTTAAACTTTGGATGCTACTATTACATTAATTCAACGACATCACCTTATGATTTTGATGGAGATGGAACCATTGAAACTATTTTTAATGAACTTCTTGGACTTGTTGGAACCAGCATTACTGTGAAAGGATATCTTGTCTGTCAAAATACAAAACTTATCGTCTTTTACATTAATGGTATTTTATATCGAGAATGGAACTTACGCAGCAGCTAATAATCCAATTATTTTTTTCTTTTTTTAGTATTCTTCATTATCAGTTTTAAAAATATACTCAATTTCTTTTTTTCTTTAAAGCTTAATATTTTATAGTTTACAATAAGGTAAAAAAAATTAGCATCAATTTAATTTTCAATAAATTTTATTCCTAAAAATAAAAAATTTAAATAACAATGAAAATATATCTTTTTTTAAAAGCGGGAGGAGTTTTATGAAAAAAGAAAAAAAAGCAATATCTATGGTTTTAATAATAACGCTGGTTTCAATTACTGTTGCTTTCTCAGGATGTACTGAAGAGAAACCAAACAAGATTATAATAGGGACTGAAGCATTGTTTCCACCTTTTGAGTTTGTAGATGAAAATGGAACAATCACAGGATTTGACATAGAAATGACAACAAAAATTCTAACAAATCTCGGTTATGAAGTTGAAATAAAAGATATGGCATTTCAGCAATTGATCGGTGCGGTAAATTCTGGAATAATTGATGTGATTGCTGCCGGAATGACAATAGATGATGAGAGATTACAACAAATCTCGTTTAGTATTCCATATTATACATCAGATCAGTCTGTGCTTGTTAGATCAGATTCGACTAAGACAATTACCAGGTATAGTGATTTTGCCAATCTTAAACTTGGCGCGCAAACCGGTACAACAGGTGCAAGCTGGGTGGAAGAACATCTATTGAATATGACTTGGCTACAAGAACAAAATATCAACTACTCCTTAAATATTACACTTGAAAGTTATAGCTCCTATACAGATGCAGTGCAGGATCTAACTCTGCCTACCGGTGGAAGAATTGATGCAGTTATTATCGATGAACCTGTCGGAAATGCATTTGCTGAAGATGGAACTGCAAAAGTCATTTATGTTATTATTACAAATGAATCATTTGGTCTTGGTGTTAAAAAGGAAAATACAGAGTTATTACAAAAAATAAACCAGGAATTGGAAGACTTCATGGAGACTGATGAGTGGAATGCTCTAGTTAAAAAATATTTTGGATAAAGAGCGTACTTTACTTTGGCAGTCGACATATTAGTTAATTCATTTCCGCAGCTGATGAAAGGTCTGGCTGTTACGATAGCCTTAACTTTAAGTAGTGTTTTCATTGCATCGATTCTTGCAATATTAATGGCAGTAGGACGTTGTTACTCTAGACAACCTATTCCTTTTCTTATTTTAATATATGAGAGGGTGTTTCGTGGAATTCCTCTCCTTGTAATTTTCATTCTCCTATATTTTGGTCTGGCTCAAGCTGGTATCATTATCGATGTTTTTATGGCAGCAGTCATAGGACTTGCCCTTCACAGCACTGCTTATCAAATTCAGATTTTTAGATGCGCGATAAACTCTATACCTGAAGGCCAGTTCACCGCGGCAAGATCTCTAGGAATGTCGAATTTCCAGGCTATGCGCCATATTATTATTCCTCAGATGCTTAGATTGTCCATACCGAGCTGGTCCAATGAATTCACCATAGTTCTAAAGGATACATCAATTACAATCGCAATTGGAGTGGTTGATTTAATGAGACAGGGAAGATACGTCATAGTTCGAGAACCTTCATCAGCATTGTATATTCTTTTGTTTATTGCACTTTTATATTTCATTTTAGTGTTCTCTATAAACCGAGGACTAAACTATCTTGAAAAAAAATATAAAATCTCTGGTTTGGAGGTAAATATTACTCGATAAAAGGAGGTAAAGAGTATGGCAATGCTTGAAGTAAAAGATATCCACAAATCATTTGGTGCTTGTGATGTTTTAAAAGGGATATCTTTTACAATGGAACAACATGAAACAAAAGTCATTATTGGAACTAGCGGAACAGGTAAAAGTACCCTTTTGAAATGTATCAATCAGATAGAACCACCTGATAAAGGTCAAGTGTGGCTTGAAGGTGAGGAAATCACAAACCCTTCGACTGACATAAATAAGATTCGTCAAAAAATAGGATTTGTTTTTCAGGATTTCAATCTCTTTAATCATCTCACTGCACTAAAAAATGTGAGTATCGGTTTAGAAAAAGTAAAAAAAATGGAGAAAGAAAAAGCTCGAGAAAGAGCAATGAAAGAGCTAGTAAGAGTAGGCTTGGAAAAACAAGTGAATCAATATCCTGCACAACTTTCTGGAGGACAAAAACAGCGGGTTGGTATAGCTCGAGCACTAGCAATGGATCCAAGTATTATTCTCTTTGACGAGCCAACCTCGGCTCTTGACCCTGAGTTAATCGGTGATGTACTAGAAGTCATGAAATCACTAGCTGGTAAAGTGGCGATGCTTGTTGTTACCCATGAAATGGGTTTTGCTCGAAATGTGGCGGATGAAATCATATTTATGGAAGGAGGAGTCATTGTTGAAAAAGGTCCTCCTAAACAAATGTTCCAAAATCCAAAAATTGAGCGAACTAAACAATTTCTAGGTAAAATTTCTACGTTATACGGAGAGGAGTGAGGAAAAACGGCAGCAACGGGGTTTTGGGAATTTTTTATTGATTCTTTACCAAAACTTCTTGATGGATTATCCGTAACATTTCTTTTAACCATTGTTGCTATATTAGTTGGTTTCATACTTGGAATTAGTCTTTCTCTTGGACGAGTTTATGGCAATAAAGTAATTTCCTATATCTGCATTGGATACATTGAGATATTTAGGGGAACACCGTTACTTGTCCAATTGTTCATTATATATTTTGGATTACCATCTGTTGGAATTGCTCTTTCCCCAATTCATTGTGCACTGCTAGGACTGTCTCTAAATAGCGGGGCGTATCAAGCAGAATATTTAAGAGGATCTATACAGGCGATTCCTTCTGGTCAGATGATAGCAGCCAGAACCTTGGGAATGACGAAGTTGAAATCAATAAAAAATGTTATTCTCCCACAAGCCTTACGTATTTCAATACCGGCCTGGTCAAATGAGTTGATTTATCTTTTTAAATATACGTCTATTGCTTCAATAATTCAAGTTAGCGAACTAACTAAAGAAGGAGAACTTATTGCTTCAAGAAATTTCAGGTATATAGAGATATTTCTTATTATAGCGTTAATTTATCTAATCTTCACATTCATAATCACTGAAATATTAGACAGGATTACAAAAAAAATAACCATCCCCGGGACAGGCGTTCAGGAAAGAGCCAGAGCAAGACTCACTTAACAAGCTTTATTATTGTTTATAATTATTTTGGATTTAAAAATAAATTTATAAATCATTCAGGTGAAAAAAATGCCTCATGTTGTTCTAAATAGTAATGTTAATCTTGATGATATTTTTAATAAATTTAAGGGTGTGCTAATTCGCAATGAGCATAGTATTTTAAAAACAGATAATATCTATATTAGCCGGGATAAGACTGCTATAATTATTGAATCGTTAGCTATTGAAGTTGAAAAGACACAAGGAGTTAAAAAAATATTAGCCGAAATAGCAAAGCAACTTTTAGGAGTATTTCCCGAATTAAGAATTGGAGAAACAAATCTTTCAGATTATTTAATATAAAAACAATGTTAGATTACTAACTTGATTAATTGAATTTTTGCATTTGACGTATGAATATCCAATCTATGACCATCAGAACCAAGTGTTCCAAGTACATGTGTGTCCTCAAGCGTTTGCACATTAAGAGAAACACTTTCAATGCTGATTTTACTATTGGACGTCCTCATATCTATAGTCACATTAAGAGATGGATTTATGTACACATTAATTGCGGCATTGCTTGTTTCAATACTAATGTCTTCCTGAATATCAGCAACCTCAGCAGTAATAGCTCCATTGGAAGTATGAATATATGTTATTCCTGGAGTTCCTTTTACTTCTACGTGTGCATTGCTTGTCTCTGCAGAAACATAACCATCAACATTGTTAATATCAATAGCTCCATTGGAAGTCAAGGTTGTAACATTTCCTATAGTATCTGTTAGAAGTATTGCTCCATTTGAGGAAGTAACCGATTCAATATGAACGCTATGAGGCACTTTGATATTTATATCTACACTAAATGTTGAAAGACCTGTGTATCTTGTTTCTATATTCAGATAATTTCCAACATAAGTAACATTGATTTCAATCTTACTAATTTCTTCCGTTGTTGATCTTTTCACTGCATTAACTGTCACATTTTCTCCATCCCAACCTGTAATTTCTACCTGACCATTTTTATTGATAACTTTGAGAATTGTTTGTTCGTTTACTGGATATGATCCATTGAAATTTTCGGTAGCCTGAGGACCAATACAACCACTGAAACCAACAACAAAAAACAGTATTAAAATTCCAAAAATAAAAACTTTTTTTCCCATATAAAAACCCCTATGATTTAACCATTGATATTCATTGGTCTTTAATAATCTTTTTTAGTTTTATTTTTCAATTTTATAAACAAGCCAAGCATACTCTTTTTCTCGCGTTTCTTTTTTTAATAGTTTTAACTTTATAATTTTATCAATACCGCCAAACATATTGTAAGAGTTTTTTCCAACAATTATTGGATGAATCAATAAGCTAATTTCGCTAACTAAACCCTGATTTAAAAGATGGTTACCCAAAATTCTTCCTGTATCTGTTAAGATAATTTTTGCTTTATATTTGTTTGAAAGAAGTTCAAGTGCTTTTATTAGATTCACATGATCTTTACCAACAATATGATAATCATAATTTCTCTCTTTTAAATGATTAAGATAAGGTTTTGGTGTTTTTTCCGATACTAAAACAATGACATCCTTACAAAATTCAAATCTTCTGCAAGTATGAAGTAATCCTTTCAAAACACCACGAGTGTCAATAATCACCCAATAAGGCAGATTTTTGTCTCTTTTCTGTTTTTCAAAATCTTTTTTTTCTTCTTGAGGAACTTCTTTTTCATAGAGTTCAATTCCTTTTTTAATTGTATTGGAACCAATTAAGTTTATATCTGGTTTGTAACTTCCTGCGATCTGATAGTGCAAACCCATATTAGGTTCAAAATTAGTAAGGGAGCAATCAATACTTATTGAATTATGTATGATTATTTTTGGTAGCATTTTATTTCTATACAAAAAGAATCATATTAATTATTGTTTTGGATGGTTTTTAAAAAAATCCCATATTACTTCATTTGCATCAATATCTCTGCAGGTTACTCCAACAAGCATTTTTGATAAATACTGGTATCCACCTGGCCATGTATGTCCACCGTCCTTAATTTCATAGAGAAATACTTCTGAATTATTATTTCCATTACTGTATTTATGAAGATATACTCTGGTTCCATCAGTTGGAGAATTGTCTGGAAGTAAAACTGTTTCTGGAGTATTGTTGCAGTTGTTATTATTAACCCAAAACATAACAGAGTCAGAAACAGATATTACGACACCACGTGGTTTTCTTTTAAATCCAACAGCACCGCCATCCCATGGTACAAGAGGATCAGTTGTTCCACTTATAACGCATACTGATAGAGGAATGGACGTGGGTTCTTCAGGCAAGATATCAATAGGTATTGCTCCTGCAACCGGCGCGATTGCCGCGATTTTTTCTGGTATTTCAAGTGCCAACCTATAGGACATCATCGCACCATTTGATATTCCTGTAAAATAAACTCGGTTTGGATCGGCGTTAAATTCAATTGTAAGATTCTCAATTAGTGCATTTAAAAATCCAACATCGTCAATGTTTTGTTCATGAGCAGGATCACTTGTATTTTTTCTACCATCATTCCAATTTCTTTCTATTCCATCAGGATATACAACAATAAAATTGTTTTCATCAGATAAAGAGTTAAATCCGCCAAGAGTTAGTGACCTTTCCATTCCATCTCCTGTACCAAGTCCTCCATGTAATGCAAAGACAATTGCTGGTGAAAATCCTTCTGGTAAAGAAGCTGGAATATGAATTTTATATGTACGATTCAAGCCATCAAATAAAAATTCTCTTACGAATGTGTTAGGATCTTCGGGAATTTTATAGATACAACCTGATAAAAGTGTTAAAAAAATAATTAAAAAAAAAGCTAAACATGATAAAACTACTTTTTTATCTATTTTCAAATTAATTCACCTTTTAAAATATATTCAAATATTATTTTATAAATTTTTTCCCATTTTTCCCTTGAAAACAGATAATTATTATTTTTTCTTAAGACTAAAGTAGGTTATTATTACTCCGATGAGTAGTAATATTACGCCAAAGATTGCAAAAGGCCAGCTCCAAACTTGTGGTTGTATCACACTACCCATAATTTCCCATGTTGCTCCTGGAAAGCCCCCAAACGCTGCATACAATCCTATTACAGTGATAATTACACCAGCGATTATACAACCTATACATACATCTAATCTTATATGCCTAAAAATTCTATATAAAGTGAAAATTAATACCCCGATAACAACAAAACAAAGAATAATTAAAAAAAATTGACCTACTGTACCTCCAATTAATCCTCCCCAAGTTTCTGTTTGTACCCCATTTATTAAATTATATATCGTGAAAACAACTGCTACTATTAAACCAAGTGTTCCACTATATGCTGCAGCTTTTCTATAACTCCATTTATTTTTATTTACATCAATTTTCTCCATAACATTTACCCTCTCGATTACCAGAAGTTTTTCCTAAAAAAATAAAAAGATGACCTTTTACTAGGCTCTTTTTTTAACAAATTTACAAGATCAATTTTTTCGTAAGATTCTTTATGCTCTAGTGGAATTTTAACTTTAAGATATTCATAACTAACGCATAAAGTAAGAACAATACTTGCAAAAATAGCTATGATTCCAAAAGCAAAAAAGTCTTGAAAATAAAACTCTACCATAAGAAATGGA
>Ga0315291_10002862_pt1 | contig 22430 bp, 19 predicted proteins | sample YL17G12_20_MG_FD_203070 | JGI IMG/M metagenome (GOLD analysis project Ga0315291, IMG submission 203070) | Sediment microbial communities from Yellowstone Lake, YNP, Wyoming, USA - YL17G12_20 | ecosystem: Environmental > Aquatic > Freshwater > Lake > Sediment | place: USA: Wyoming | collected... | reverse complement strand
TCTCGCTGAAGATCATCGTGTTCTTGGGGTAGGAGCGGGTGAAGTCATCGGGGGTCTTGTCGAGGTACACGGCCTTCGCGTAGGGATGGATCTTTGCCATGCGCTCCTTCGCCTTGTCGGCGTTGGGATCCGCGGGGCAATTCTGCAGGAACTTGTAGTAGGCGTAGTAGGCCTGGTTGTACTGGCTCTGGCGGGCGTAGTACTCCGCCACCTTGAACAGGTGCGAGGGCTCCCCGCTCGCCGTGTTCTTGAACGTCAGCCTCGTGAGCGCCTCGTCGAGGAAGCGCATCTTGCGCGAGAAGCTCTGGATGATCTTCAGCGCCACGGGGGCGTTGCGCTCGATCAGCAGGCCGTACTGCTCGCGGTGCACGGATATCAGCGAGACGTCGGTCAGGGCGAGCGCGGTCTCGATGTGGCTGTGGGAGGACATCGTGGAGATGACGCCGAAGAAGTCACCGGGGGCGAGGATGTTGCCGCCCTCCTCCTCCACCACCTCCACTTCCTTGCTGATGCGGACTTTGCCGGCCCTGATGATGTAGAAGTATTCGGCCTTCTGCTTGCCCTCGACAATGATGTACGAGTTCCTGTTGAAGTTGACGATCGACAGCTGCAGCGGGCTCGCCATTTCTCCTACCGTTTCACCGCACAGTATATGGATCGGGTTTTCGATTGTCAATGTGAAGGGGGGGGCGGTTTGGCAAAGGCGGCGGCCCCGTCCGCAGGCTGAGTCCCTGCCGGCTGCGTTCGCCGGGGGCAGAGGGCTTCTGCCGGCCACGGTCCCGCGGGGCTTTCACTGCGGGCGATGCGCCCCGCCTCCGCTGCTCCTTGACGCGGCTGGGCTCCGGGGATAAGAATGGAGCCTCGACGCGCAGCGCGTCTCCCGTGATCCGATGACGCCAAAAATCAGGAAACTCATCCGACTCGCGATCGAGGTCGCGGTCATCGCAGTTCTTTTCCTCCTCTTCCTCCGGCTGCTGGACTGGGAGCAGTTTCGCGGCTACCTCCTCACGATCACCCCCCGGATCATCCTCACGGTCCTGCTGATCCACCTCGCCCTGCACACCCTGGGCACCGTCCAGTGGATGGTCATCCTTCGCGAGGCGGGACTGCGGCACGGTTTCCTGCGCGTGTTCTGGGCGAGGGTGAGCGGGTACGCGATCACCTACCTCACCCCCTCGATGTACTTCGGCGGGGAGCCCGTGCGCGCCATGCTGCTCAAGGACGACCGGGCGACCTACAAGAGAATCGCGGCGACCATCGTCCTGGACAAGTACATTGAGCTGTTCACGAAGCTCCCCCTCATCGTCGTGGGCTTCGCCTTCGTCGTGCTGCTGCTGCGCGTCGAGCTTCCCTTCGTGATCCTCGCCGGGGGCCTGATCGCCGTTTTCTGCGGCTTTTTCGTGTTCGTGAGCTCGCGCCTGTTCGGCGGCGGGCCCTTCATCCGTCGGCTCGCCAAGGGCCTGCTCCGCCCCCTCGTGCGCATCCGCCCGCGGTGGGCGGTGCGCGCCCTGCGGGTGGCGACCGAGTTCGAGCACGACATCGCGCTGATCATCCGGCGGCGCAGCGCGTTCTACCTCGCGATGGGAATCGGGATCCTGTTCAGTGCGGTGGAGGTTTTCCAGACCTGGTACATTCTCGCCGTCCTGGGCCACGGGAGCTTTGTCCACCCCTTCGTCATCTACGCCACGATCGTCGTGCAGGGTCTCATCAGCATCCTGCCGGGGAACATCGGGGGCATGGAGGGCGTGCACCTGTTCATCTTCAACGTCCTCGGGATCGGAACGGCCCTCAGCCTCATCTACACGGTGATCCTCCGCATCGGGCAGATGAGCTTCGTCTTCCTCGGCCTCGTCAACCTGTTCATCTCCCGGCTCTTCCGCACCGCCAGGGGCCGCGCCGGCAGCCTGCCCGGAGAGCGTCGGTAGGCCGGCATGCGCATCGGGCTGTTCACCGACATCTACCTGCCGTCCGTCTACGGCATCGAGCTCGCCACGGAGGGCGTGCGGGTGACCCTGGAGGAGATGGGGCACAAGGTCTTCGTCTTCGCCCCCGAGACCCCCGGCTACGTCGATGCGAGCCGCCGCGTGCTGCGTTTCCGCTCCCAGCGCATCTCGAAGAACCCCGAGTCGCGCTTCGCGTTCAGTTTCCTGCCCATCGGCCGCAGCAACCGCGAGGTACTGGACTTCCGGCTGGACATCGCCCAGGCGCAGACGATGGGTGCCATGGGCATGCTCGCCCGAAGGATTGCCCAGCACCAGGGCATCCCCCTCCTGTACGCGCACCACTCGATGTACCCGGGCTACGTCGGCAGCGAGTCAGGCGACGACCTTCTGGTGCCGTCGCTCGTGAGGACCTACACGAAGTGGTTCGCGGGCAAGGCCGACGCGATCCTCGCGCCCACCCTCAAGGTGAAGCGCCTGCTCGCGGAGTGGGGGATGGGCTGCGACATCCCCGTCCACGTCGTTCCGACCGGCGTCGACACTGCGGTGTTCCACAGGAGTGCACCCGCCCGGCATCGGCTGCGGCGGTCGCTCGGGATCCCCGAGGGCTCGGCCGTTCTCCTGACGGTGGCGAGGCTCGTGCGGGAGAAGAACCTCGATTTCCTCCTCGACGCATTTCACAGGATTGTCCGGGCGGCGCCGGGCTCGCGCCTGCTGCTGGTGGGGGAGGGCAACTACCGCGAGCAGCTGGAGAGGAGGGCGAGGAAGCTGGGCGTCGCCTCGCGGACGATCTTCGCGGGGCTCGTCCCGCACGAAAGGGTCGCCGCGTACTACCAGGCCGCCGACCTGTTCGTCTTCCCGTCCGTCGTCGAGTCCCAGGGCCTCGTGATCCTGGAGGCGCTGGCGAGCGGGCTGCCCGTGGTCGCGGTGAAAGACGAGGCGTACGAGCGGTTCGTCCTCGACGGCCGCAACGGCTTCCTCGTCCAGCCGCTGACTCCCGCCCGGTTCGCTGCCTGCGCCCTGCCCCTGGTGCGCAGCCCCGCGCTGCGCACCAGGGCTTCCCGCTGGGCGACGCGCGTGTCGCGCGAGTACACCCCGGAGAAGACCGCGGGGATGCTGGTCGACATCTACCGCGCGACGATCCGCGAGCTTCACGCACGAAAGCCGCGCAGGCGCGTGGAAGGGGGCGAGCGGTGAAGCCCCCGGCGGGAACCGACGATCACCTGCTGTGGCGGGAGCGCGACCGCAGGCGTCTGGCCAAGATCTCGATCTTCGACATATTCGCCTCTACGCGCGTCTCGCCTGTCGGGAGGAGCAGCGAGTTCTGCCTGATCGAGACGCCGGACTGGGTCAACGTGGTGCCGCTTGTGCGCGGACAGCCGGGCGACGAGCGCTTCCTGATGGTCCGGCAGTTCCGCCACGGGGCGGGCAGCATCACGACGGAGTTCCCCGCCGGCCTCGTCGACCCCGGCGAGGATCCCCTCGACACGGCCGCGCGCGAGCTGCGGGAGGAGACGGGCTGCACTGCGGGCAGGATCACCCTCATCGGGAAGATCGCGCCCAACCCCGCTTTCATGGCGAACTGGTGCTACACATACCTTGCGGAGGAGATCTCGGAGACCGGTGAGACCGACCTGGACGAGCTGGAGGCGATCGAAAGACGCGAAGTGAGCGCGCGGGAGCTCGACGAATGGATCGGCACGGGAGAGTTCACGAACTCACTCGTGCTCGCCGCCTACCTGCTGTTCCTGCGGCACAGAGAGAGAAGGGAGAGAGGCGCCGATCGGAATTGAACCGATGCATGAAGGTTTTGCAGACCTCCCCCTTACCACTTGGGTACGGCGCCGCACGCATTTCCTCGCTCACTCTACTTGAAGCCGCTCGATTTGTCCAGCTGTCCGTCCCGCGGCGAGCTTGACTTGCCACCGGACACCCCCTATCATGGGGCTCCACGTATGAGTACCCCGTCTCGCACGGTCCGCGTTCGCTCATCTGGCCGCGCTGTCCACGATACCCTCACCGCGTACCTTTTCATCCTCCCGTCGCTGGCCGTCATCGGGGTCTTCGGGATCTTCCCTCTGTTCTTCACCCTGTACGTCAGCCTCTTCAAGTGGAGGCCCGGCGGGAAAGTCGCCTTCCTCGGCCTGGGCAACTACGCGGAGATCTTCGGCAAGGACGCCCTCCCCCTGCTCGCCGTTCTCGCCTCGATCGCGGGGTTCGTCCTGGCAGGGCTCCTGATCCGCCGCAGGCGCTCTCGAGCCGGCGGCCTCCTGCTCGCGGCCGGCCTGATCGTCCTCGCCGCCTCGCTCGTCGCCCTCGCGTTTTTTCTGCCCGCCCTCGTTGCCCACGGCGATAAAGAGATCTTCGACGCCCTGCGCGTTACAGTCTGGTACTCGATCGGCACGGTTCCCCTGCAGCTTGCCGCGGGGATGCTGCTCGCTGTCGCACTCTCGCGAAGGATGCGGGGCCAGCAGGCCTTTCGGGTCGTCTATCTCCTGCCGTACATCTCCCCGGCCGTTGCCTCGGCCGCGGTCTTCGAGCTGCTGTTCTCGCTCCGGCCCGACTCCTTCGCGAACCAGCTGCTCCTGCTTTTCGGCGGCAAGCCGCTGCAGTGGCTGCAGGAGCCCAAGGGCATCATCCCGCTCATCTTCGGGGCCGTTCCCCGCGCCGCAGGCGTGGGGGTCGTGCCCTCCTACTGGCTGCAGTGGGCGCAGGGCCCGAGCCTCGCGCTCATGTCCATCATCTTCTACAGCCTCTGGGTCTTCATCGGGTACTACGCCCTCATCTACCTCAACGGCCTGTCCGCGATCCCCCGTCAGCTCTACGAGGCTGCCGAGGTCGATGGGGCGGGCAGGATCCGCAGGTTCTTCTCCATCACGGTCCCGCTCCTTTCACCGACGACCTACTTCCTCACGCTGCTGGGGGTCATCGGCACGTTCAAGGCCTTCACCCATATCTACGTTCTGCGCCATCCCGCTGCTTCAGGCACCGTGGACCCGCTCAGCGTCTCGATCTTCTTCACCTTCTTTCGAAAGGCGCGTCTGGGCTACGCCTCAGCGATGTCCATCCTGCTGTTCGCCATCGTGGTGGGCCTCGCAATCCTCCAGCAGCGGACCCTCGAGAAGGGGGTGAGCTATGGCGACTGACCGGGCCCGGCCGAGGGGAGAAGCGGAGGTTCCGCGGAGCCCGAGCCGGCCCGGACGCGTTCGCATCGCCCGCAAGGGGTCCCCCGCGGGCCGGGCATGCCTGTACCTCCTGCTCTTCCTCGGAGCGTTCGTGGCGGTCATGCCCTTCCTGTTCATGGCGAGCACGTCCCTGAAGACCATCGCGGAGACCATCACCCGGGTGAGCCCCATCCCCTTCCATCCCGACTTCTGGCCCGCCTCGCCTCAGTGGGTGAACTACATCTTCGCGTGGACGCGCGCGAGGTTCGGCCTGTACTTCCGCAACAGCGTGCTCACCGCCGCGCTGACCGTGGCGGGGGTCCTCTTCACCTCGTCGCTCGCCGCCTACGCCTTCGCGAAGATCCGCTTCTTCGGGTCGAAGGTCCTGTTCGCCGTTCTGCTCGCCACCCTGATCATCCCCGAGAGCGTGTACCTGGTGCCCAATTTCATCACGATCACCCGGCTGGGCTGGTACGACAGGCTGGCGGGCCTCACGGTTCCCTTCATGGCCAGCGCCTTCTACATCTTCCTCCTGCGCCAGTTCTTCGCCCAGCTGCCCACGGAGCTGCTGGAGAGCTCCCGCATCGACGGAGCCGGCCACGTCCGGTCGTTCCTCTCCATCATGCTGCCCCTCTCGCACGCCCCCCTTTTCACCGTCGCCTTCCTCGCCTTCATCGGGTCGTGGAACTCGCTGCAGTGGCCTCTCGTGGCGACGAGCAGTCCCCGCTGGAGGCCGATCACCGTTGGCCTCACGACCTTCATCACGGATGCGGGGCCCGAGAACCAGCTGCGGATGGCGGGCGCGATGATCGCCGTGCTGCCCGTGCTCCTGCTGTACTTCGTGGCCCAGAAGCAGTTCACCGAGGCGATCGCGAGGAGTGGCATCAAGGGGTGATTCCTGGTATCATGGGCCGCAGCGAAACACTTTCGTTCGAAGGAGGATATATGAAGAGGGCACCACTGGTTCTTGCGATCCTGCTCCTGCCGCTTCTCGTCTTCGGCCAGGGCAAGGATCTGGCAGGGGTCGACCCCACGGGGCAGACCATCAACTTCTGGTACCAGCATTCGAAGGATCGCGACACGCAGATGAAGTCGATGCTGGATGACTTCAACAAGTCGAACGAGTGGAACATCACCGTGAAGGGCGAGTACGCGGGGCCCTACGACCAGATCTACAATAAGATGATCGCGTCGATCGCGGCGAAGAACCCGCCCGAGCTTGTCGTTGCCTACCAGAACCAGTCCGCCACCTACGCGGTGAGCGACGCTCTTGCCGACATGAACCCGTACGTCAACGACCCCAAGTGGGGCCTCGGCAAGGAGCTGGACGACTTCTTCAAGGGATTCATCAGCCAGGACGTGAACGCCCAGTTCGGGGGCAAGCGCCTGGGCTTCCCGCCCAACAGGTCGATCGAGGTCATGTACTGCAACATGGCCCTGCTCAAGAGCGTGGGCATCATGGCGCCCCCGAAGACCTGGGATGAGTTCGAGGCGGCCTGCCGGAAGGTGACCAACGCGGAGAAGGGAACCTACGGCTACGCGCTGGACAATCTCGACGCCTCCCACATCTTCGCCTTCCTGGTCTCCCGCGGCGGCGGGATCGCCCTCGCGGACGGCTCGGGCTACGACCTCAACACGCGGCAGATGAAGGCCACCATGATGTACATGCAAAGGCTCGTGGCGAGCGGCGCGGCCCGCAAGATCCCCAAGAAGTACGACGACCAGACGGATTTCGGAAACGGCCTATGCGCCTTCACGACGGGCTCCACCTCGGGGCTCACCTTCTATGACAGCGCCGTGAAATCAGGCAAGAGCGGGGCCTTCGAATGGGTCATCGCGCCCATCCCCCAGGTGCTCGCCAGTGGAATACCGGCGCTCGACCTGTACGGCGCAAGCGTAAGCATCCCAAAGACGACGCCCCAGAAGCAGCTGGCCGCGTGGCTGTTCATCAAGTGGTTCTCCGAGCCGAAGCAGCAGGCGCAGTGGACCAAGTACTCCCTCTACTTCCCGGTGAGGAGGGCCGCGGAGCCCCTCATCAAGGACCTCCTGGACAAGAACAAGAACTTCGCCATCGCCTGGAACCTCCTGAAGACGGCGAACCTCAAAGCCGAGCCTCCGTACGCCGGCTACGACCTCGTGCGCGACGCGATCAATGCCGCCTACAGCAGGATCCTCGACGGCGCCGACATCGACCAGACCCTCGCCGAGCTGGACGTTCAAGCCAACAAGCTGTTCAAGGATTCGGCTCCATAGGCCGAGGCGCCCCGCCCGGGGCGCGAGCGATCGAGCGGCGTGCCGGAAACGGCGCGCCGTTTTTTCGTGCGGCTTTTTCGCGTACGTGCCGCTTTTTTCCGTATGAGTGCGCGCGGGGCTGTGATAGAATCCCCGTCATGCTCGCGATACCCGACGGTGCACGTTCGGCCCTGCGCTTCATCCCCCCGGCCGCAAAGCCAAAGCTCTTTCCCGTGGCTCCCCTCCTCTCGTGGGTCTACGTGAAGCTGCTGCTGCACATCCGGCGGATCGAGGCGCACAACATCGACAGGCTCGTTCGGCTGTACAGGCAGCTGCAGGACGGGTCCATCCGCCTGATCGTCGCCTTCCGGCATCCCGGCGAGGAAGACCCCGGCCTCGTCGGCCACCTGCTGTGCTCGATCGTCGGCCGGGAGGCCCGGCACCTCGGCATCCCGCTCCGCACGCCGCCGCGCTGCCACTTCCTGTACGGCCGCGACGTGCCGGAGTGGGGGGGGAGGTACCTCGAGTGGTTCCTTCCCAATACAGGCGGCATCTCGGTCTTTCCGGGAAAGTACGACTCGCAGAGCATCAACACCCTCCGCCGCTATATGACGGACAAGGAACACCCCATCGCCCTCGCTCCCGAGGGCCAGATCACCTACCACGCCGAGCGCGTGGCTGCCCTCGAACCAGGCACCGCCCAGCTTGCCTTCTGGTGCCTCGAAGACCTGAGGAAGCAGGGAAGGAACGAGGAGGTGATGATCGTGCCGGTCTGCACGAGTTATCACTACCGCGACAGCGACTGGGCCGGGCTCGAGCAGACCGTTCGCGGCATGGAGGCGGAGTGCGGCCTTCCCCTGCTCGAGGGACTCGCCCTCGCGCGCGGGAGCTCGCCGCGGCAGCCCGACGCCCCCTCGCGCGAGAAGCTGTACGTGCGGGTCATGCGGGTCGCCCGGCGGCTCGTCGAGGTGGCGGAGGGGTTCTACTCGCGGTTCTACGGCGCGAGCTTTCCGGCGCCCGCTGATGAGGGGGGAACAGAGGCGCTGCAGGAACGCATCCGAGCGGTCTGCGATGCGGCCCTCACGGCGGCGGAGAGCTTCTTCGGCCTGGCCCCGAAGGGGGATCTCGTCTCGCGCGTGTTTGCGGTCCGCTATGCGGGGCTGGCATGGATTTTCAGGGAGGACATCGAAGATCTGTCGCGCCTTCCGCCCCTGGAGAGGGCCCTTGCGGACAGGATCGCGGCGGAGTCATGGCTGCGCCTGCGGCACATGGAGCTGGTCGACGTGCTGGAGTACATCCGCGCCGACTACCTGCGCCCCGACTCGGGGATCGACAGGTTCGTGGAATCGGTCCTCAACCTGCGGGACGTGGTGAACCGCCTGGAGGGCGGAAACATCTCGGGTCACAAGAATCCCTTCAAGAAGACGGCGCGGATCATCGTCAACGAACCCATCGCCGTCTCCCCGCACTGGGATGACTACAGGGCGAACAGGAAGAGGGGGGTCGGGGAGGTGACGGATGAAATCTTCCGCAGCTTCCGGGCGGTCGCAGAGAGAGGGAACGTACCGTAGAATCCAGGAAGCCGTGGAGCCGGCGCCCGGTCCTGCCGATAATCAGGCGGAGAGCAACGGATGTCGGGTTGCTGCGGTGAACAGCGCGGGGCGCCGCGCCACAGGTCGACCAAGTGCCCGCGCTGCGCGAGCGGCCGGGTGAGCCAGTATTCGCGCACCCTGTCGCTGGTCTGGTACGCCTGCAATGCCTGCGGTTACCTCTGGCAGTTGGGGTGGTGATGAAAAAAACAATTGACTTCCGCCGGGGCATATCCCATAATAGAACCGTACTGGGAGGGGAAAGTGGATAAAGTGGACACACAAGAGGGTCTCATCTGCATCTGCGCCGAGTGCAAGAAGGTGATTCGCTTCCTCGGCACGGTCACGAATGAGGCGCAGGCCCTCATCAGCCACGGCATATGCCCGGAGTGCGCCGAGAAGCTCTACGGCGACCTCGTCAGCGCCGCTCCACGATCGTCCTCGGCAGGAGCGGGCTGATCCTGCTGACGACCTCGTAGTTTATCGTTCCCGCCCATTCCGCCATCACCTCCGCGCTGATGCTCTCCCTGCCGGAGGTCCCCAGCAGCACGACTTCATCCTCGAGGCCCGCGCCCGCCACATCGGTCAGGTCGACCAAGGTGAGGTTCATGCAGATCCTTCCGATCACCGGCGCGCGCCGGCCCCGCACGAGGACGTGCCCCCTGTTGCCGAGGGCCCTGTCGTAGCCGTCCGAGTACCCGACGGGAAGGATCCCGACCGTCGTCCTGCGCGTGGTTCGATACGAGCAGCCGTACCCGACGAAGCTTCCTTCGGGCAGCGACTTGATCTGGACGAGGCGCGTCTTCCACGAGAGCACGGGCGCGAGCGCGGGCACAGCGCCCTGCTCCCGGGCCGAGAGGAACGTTTCCCGCGACGGCCACAGGCCGTACAGGCCGATGCCGACTCGGAGCATGGTGAAGTGAGTCTTCGGGAACAGGAGGGCGGCGGCCGTGCAGGCGGCATGCACGATGGGGGGGCGCTCGGCGACCTGCTCCACGAGACGGAGCGCCGAGGAGAACCGCTCCAACTGCTCCTCCGCATAGGCGTGGTTCAGGGTGTCCTCGATGTTGGCGAAATGCGTTGACAGCCCCTCCAGCCGGGAGTTGCCCGTGGCTTTCACGAGCCGCACGAATGCCTCGAGGTCCTCGGGGAGCACTCCCTGCCTGCCCGTGCCCGTCTCGACCTTGACGTGCAGCCGCGCGGGCCGCGGCAGCGAGGCGAGGGAGGCGATCTTCTCGACGGTCTCGCGGTTGTAGACGGTCAGGGCGAGGTCGGCTTCCACCGCCGCCGCCAGGTCGCCGAGGGCCACGTAGCCGAGGATGACGATCGGCCTCGTGATCCCGAACCCGCGCAGCTCCAGCCCCTCCTCCAGCGAGTTCACGGCGAACCAGTCCGCCGACGGCAGGAGCGGGGCGATCTGCCGCACGCCGTGGCCGTAGGCGTTGGCCTTTACGACCGCGCAGGCGAGGACGCCGGGCGCGCTCCCCCTTCGCAGCTCCCTGAGGTTGCACTCGGGGGCGCCTCCGTCCAGCTCGACCCAGACCAGGCTGCTCATTGATCCTCCCTCCGCGGTGAGGATAGGATGAAGCCGCCGCGGGAGTCAAAGCCCCGCGGGAGGAGGGTGAGCGCAGTGGACGCGCGCGAGTTCTACGACGAGCTGGGCGACCGCTACGACGTGATGGTCGCCTGGGAGGAGAGGTTGAGCCGTGAGGCGGAGTTCTTCCGCCGCCTGTTCGACGCGCACGGGGTTTCGCGCGTGCTCGATGCCGCATGCGGCACGGGAATGCACGCGATCGCCTTCGCCCGGCAGGGGCGGCGCTGCGCGGCGGCAGACGTGAGCCCTGCCATGATCGACAGGGCGAGGGAAAACGCGCGCCGGGCGGATGTGGAAGTGGACCTGCGCGTCGCCGGCTTCGGCGAGCTCGCGCGGAGCTTCGAGGGCGGATTCGACGCGGTGACGTGCCTCGGCAACTCTCTCCCCCACCTCCTCGAGGACGAAGGCCTGGCGAAGGCTCTCGCGGACTTCGCCGCGGTGCTCGCCCCGGGGGGCATCGTCGTGATCCAGAACAGGAACTACGACAGGCTCCCGGCCAGCGGGGGCAGATCGGTCCACCTGAACGCGCGCCAGGAGGCGGATGGAGAAACGCTCTTCGTGCGCATGACCGAGCCGCGCGGAGGAGAAAACCTCGACTTCACGATCCTCACCCTGAAGAAGCGAGGCGGGGCGTGGCGCCACACGCTGCAGACCACGCCCCTGCGGGCGATCTCGCGCGACACCATGGAGCGCGCGCTCGGCGCCGCAGGCTTCCAGTCGGTCGAGGTCTACGGGGACTATTCGCGCGCGGCGTTCGGCGCGCCGGGGACCGGCGACCTGGTGGCCATCGCCGCGCGCCGGGCCTAGACCGCCTGCTCGGCGAGCACCGAGCCGTCCTTGATCGCGATCGTGACCGCCTTCACCGGTACCATGCGGTGCGCCCTGGCGCGGGCATCCTGCACGATCTTCAGAAGGCCTCGGCAGCACGGCACCTCCATCATGGCCACGGTGAGGGAGGCGATCTGCGCGTGGTCGATGAGCGCGGTGATCTTCTCCCGGTAGACATCGGCCCCGTCATCCAGCTTCGGGCAGGCGATTGCGAGCGACTTGCCCGCGAGCAGCGACTGGTGGAATGTGCCGGCGGCGAAGGCGACGCAGTCCGCGCTGAGAAGCACGTCCTTGCCTCTGAAGCTTGGCGCCATGGGAGAGAGGAGGTGCAGCTGCACGGGCCAGTTGGCGAGCTCAGATTTCGCGGGCGTCGAGCCGGTCGCCATCGCCGCGGGGGCTGCGGCTGAAGCGGTCGCGGCCCCGGTCATCTGTTCGGCCTTCTGGCCGCAGCATTCGGGCGCGCAGGCCGGCTCGGGGTCGGCCGGCACGGGGATGCGGTTTTCGGTCAGGTACCCGACGGCCTGGGAGAGCAGGCCATCCTCGCCGTGCGAACGGAGGTGCTCGAGGTGGGCCCGGATAGTGTTCGCCCCCTGACGGGCGATGTTCGCCATGACCTTCCGCTCGTCGTAGGGCTCCGCCTCGCGTTCGACGACGGCGATCGCCCCCTCTGGGCAGTACCCGATGCAGGCGCCCAGCCCGTCGCAGAACAGGTCGCTCACGAGCCGCACCTTGCCGTCGATCACCTGCAGCGCGCCCTCGGGGCAGTTGGGGATGCACAGGCCGCAGCCGTTGCACGTGTCCTCGTCGATCGTGATGATTTTTCTGACGCTCATGTCCGTCAATATCGGCCGTTCGCCGAGAGGAGTCCTTGACGTGGATCAAGGAGCCGGGGTACCCCTACCGGCATGGATATCGGCAGGCTCCTCGACGAGTCCGATTTTTTCCGCGCGGCCTCCCCGGCGAGCAAGAAGGCGATCGTCGCGATATGCATTCCCAAGGTCCTCGCCAGGCGCGAGACGCTCTTCCTCGAAGGGGACAGCGGCCACTCGATGTTCCTCCTCGCGCAGGGAGCGATCCAGCTCTTCAAGACCTCGCCCGACGGCAAGGAGGTCGTGATCAAGCTCCTGCGCGCCACGGAGATCTTCGGCGAGACCATCCTCTTCGAACGGGATCGCTACCCCGTCAGCGCCCGCGCTCTCGTCCCGTCGCAGGTCTACCTGCTGCCGAAGAAGCAGTTTCACTGCCTCCTCGTGGAGGAGGGGTTCCGCAACGACTTCATCTCCATGCTCCTCACCAAGCAGCGCTACCTCGCCGAGCAGATCTTCCGCCTGTCGGCTCTCGACGTGGAGGAGAGATTTTTCCACTTCCTGCGGGACGGCTTCGGCGAGAGGGAGGAGTACCGCATCGACATTTCCAAGCGTGACGTTGCCGCCGCGATCGATGCGCTCCCCGAGACCCTCTCGCGGCTGCTGCTGAAGCTCCGGGACGAGGGAACGGTTCAGTGGGATGGCGAGGCGCTTACCGTACGAAAGGGCTTCTGGCAGGAGAGGGGGGAGTAGGGATCACCAAATGGTATCCACATGCGGGTACTCGAGGATCCGCCTGTCCGCCGTGACGAGCGGGCATCGGTGAATGCGAGCGGTTGCGATGATGACCCGATCAGCTGGATCTTTCTGTGAGTACTCGGGGAGCGAGTAGGCTTCCTCCGCGATCTTCAGATCGATATCGGCGATCTGCCATCCGTTCGCCTCGACAAAATGGCGAAACCACAGCTTCCAGTGACGATCGAGCGCGAGCCGTCCTCGTTCCACCGCGCACGCGATCTCCGCGCAGCTGATGGGAGACACATAAACCTCTCCGGCCTCATCGGTAATCGCTTTGGCAGCAACCGCGGACAGGTTTTCCGGCGCGAGGATGCTCCAGATCACAGCGCAGGTATCCAGGACGAGACTCATTTCTTCGCTTCCCGCAGCATCTCCCAGCTGTCTTCAGGGATGAGCGGTTCGGTCAAGTCTCCAAGGACGCGGCCGGTTCCTTTCCCGCACCCCAGCTTTGTCGCATTTGCCTTGCCCTTGCGGATGGGGATGACGCGGGCGATCGGGACATTTCTCTTGCGCACTTCGACCTCCTCACCCTTCTCTACGGCCGAAATGAACTCGCTGATTCTGTTCTTGAAATCGGCAATGTTGGCAATCTTCATGGCCACAATGTAGGCCATGAAGGTGGTCAAGTCAAGTAACGGACTGCCTCAACTCATCGTCCCCGATGGACCCTGCAGCTTTCTCGGCATGACCAGTTCGCCGGACACCCGCACCAGGGCGAGGCCAGACCCTTCGGCGCTCCCTGGCTGAAAACGAGGGTAAGGCCGAAATCCGTCGACTGAACACGGAACATTGTTTCGGTTTCAGGAAGCGGTGACGATTCATTGAAAAGACGCATTCCTGGGCGCGGCCGAAGCGAAGACTCCGCACGCATCATACTTGTCCTGCATCCTCAACACCTCGCACACAGCAGGGCCTGAATCTCGTAGAGCTGGAAATACGAGCCGCCGCGGGGGATGAGCTCCTCATGGGCGCCTTCTCGCAGATCTTCTCGCAGGGCGTTCACCGGCCGCAGCAGTGTTTGAACTTCCTGCCGCTCCCGCAGGGGCACGGGTCGTTCCGGCCGACCTTTAACGGGGAGGTGGGAGGACGGTTTTTGCGTTGCGAGTTTCCGCACAATACCTTAAGGATCCTGTGCCTCTTTCTTATGACAGATGCGAGATCCGGACGGGTGGATTTCAATGAGGAGAAAAGGGCTCCCACGCGTTCGCGCGATCCTCTCGAATTCTCATCGAAACAATCCCTCTGCGAACCGTAGGAGTACGTGAGGGAACCTGCTATTGGCGCTTTCGAGCCCGTATTGGCCGGCTTTTCATGGAACACCAAGTGGACGCTCTTGCACGTGCAGTCCGATTTGAGGCAGTAATAATCGTTGACAAAAAATTCTCGAAAATCGCTGGTGAAATCCAGTTTCTCATCAAAGGGGAGAACGCTGATATACGAGACCCTTGCGGCCTCTTTCTCGATCTGCCTGATATTGAACTGGTATTTCACTTTCTCTGGATTCAAGTTTTCGGTCAACGTGCGTTTCGCCGAGAGGAACACTTTCCTCAGGTGGGCCCATTCCTCATCCCCGAGCTCCCGTATGTAGCTCTGCCCGAACTTGACGGATTCCGTTCGTCCTTCCTTGAAAAAACTCTTCACAACCTTCCGGGTGTCGAGATCGATTTGGAAGATGTACGGGATGCCCATGGAAGCGTCGGGAGCAGGGTTCGACTCCTTGCAGCCCATGGTGACGATAGCGCAAGGACAGGACGGATCTTCGCATACCCCCATTCCCGCCATGTAGTCGCCTTGAAAGGTGGGATCTCGCTCGAGCCTGAACCCCCACATGTTTTTTTCATCAAAATGCATCATGCCACACTGATCGTACGCGAGATTCGAAAAAAAATCGACACTTGCGCGTCTCGTGGAATCGCCGGAGCGCCGTCCATCGATACTCCTCCCCGATGTAACGGAATCTATCCGCATCGTGGTATAATTGCCGAACATGTAGGGCCAAGACCTTGCCAGCAGGTCGGAATCGATATGGCGGGCATGGCAGTTGAAGTGGTTCAGGCGCCATTGGAAGACGGGAGAGCGCCAGGGGAGAGGAGGTTCCATGAAAAGGAAGGCGAGCTCAGCGGAGGAGAAGGGATCAGATAGCGTGAAGCGGGATCCGAGAGAAAAAATAGGAACGCGCCTGCTGCGGGCCCTCACCGACGAAGAGCTTTCAGCGCTGCTCGACGCTCTCTTCGAACTTTTAGACGCGAAAGGGCTGGTGACCCTGGCTTCGCGTGTGGACAGTGAGACGGCGGAGATGCTTGCGTGTCTTGGTGATGGCGATTTGAACAAGAGGAAACCGATCGCGACACGCGCAAAATGCGAGCGGGAGTGGGAGTCGGTCTGGGATAGATGGCAGGAGGTCACCGCCGAGCTGGGAGAGGAGGATGGGCAGTACGTCGATCAGGAACACCACTGGGAAGCCCCATACTTCGACGGCGACACGTTTGCGGAGAGCCTCGATGAGGTCGCCAAGGATATCCTTCCCCTTATCGACCGGGTTCCCTGGCTCTGGATGGAAGAAAAAGATCTCTTCCGCGACGCGCTCCTGGAAATCAAGGAAGGAGTGAACTCGTATCCCGAGTGGATGGGTGAGGGGGAATGCGCCCTCGGGCCCGTCACGACCACCTGCTTCCTGAAGTGGGAATGGTGCGCGAGATCGACACAGGAAAACGGGATCCAGGAGTTTCTCGAAAGGCTCCGCGGAACCGAAGATGAGCTCAAGGCCATCGATTTCGACGATGGCGCGTTCGTGGAGTTTTTCACTTCCCTCCCCGGGAGTTCCCAGAGAGAAACACTCGATGCGATCCGGAAAATCGAAACAGCAGCCCACTGGCAGGACCGGTTCTCATCCTCACACTCGAAGTGGCACCGAATCTTGAATACGTTTCTCGCCAGATTCGACGCAAAAAGCTATCTCGAAGACTGCATGGTCCAACTGGATCAAGAATGGTCCTATGGTTTGCCGTTGATCGAGCATCTCATGAAGGAACACGATCTCGTGCGCGCGGATGATGTAGTGGCGAAAACTTTCGCCAGTCTGCTGAGGTTTGGTTTCAAAGGCGACGAGGAGTGGATTCCGGAAGAGAAGCTCCTTATTGAGAAGCTCAGATACCACTCGCCCTCTCCCGATGCGCGTGTCATGAAGCTTCTCGCATACGCCTCCGCGATCGCCAAGGGAAGGGGGAATGCGGACAGGGCGGCGGTCATGGATCTACAGAAAGTGATCTATCGAGATACGTATCGCTGGGACGAAATTTCGGGCGCCTTCAGGAAGCTCCTCGATTCTCCCCTTGGCAAGCCCGCCCAGATTCTCCTGGGCCGGTGGGAGAACTTGATGGCCGGAGAAAGCTTCCGCCACCTGAACGAGGACAAGAATGAGCTCGTCGATACATGGGTGTCCTGGCTCATAGAGGCTGGGATCGAAGACGCGAAAGGCCGTGAGTGGTTTCAGACCCAGGTGAAGAAATGGCTCGCATTCCTCAAGGGAGATTCGAAGCAGTTCCATGAGAGTCGCTCGCAGATCATCGCGCTGGCCGGGGATCTATCGTCGGTCACATCGCTCAAGAACTCACATCCGCATTTCGCGAAGCTTGCGCGGAGCGAAGAGGAGTACGGAGTCAAGCGATGCGCGAGCGCGCGGCGAGAGTGGCTGGAGAAGTTGGGCGCGGATTCGATCGTGCCGTCGCTTCTTGCATGCGTGAAAAAGAACGCGCCGGACCTGGTTCCCGATCCCGCGCATGCGCAAGGCTCGCGATATGAAGAGCACGCGCAGTGGCTTCGAGCGGTCAAGGAGATCGATCCTGTCGCCTGCCGGACGATCATCGATCGGTGGAAGGTCCAGCACAAACGACGCCGGAACCTGTGGGATTCGTTGAAGCGTGCAGGGTTGACATGAGTCGGATGGCCTGCCCCTCGCGACCGCCGTGGATCCCAGACCGGAGATCAAAGTTGCGAGAGCTTCCCGAACACCTCCGGATTGACCACGTGCAGGGGCCGTTTCCCGCCGAAGAGGAGAAGAATGTCCGACACGACCGTCTCGAAAACCTTCAGGAATGAGCTGCGCGTGTCGCTCCCCACGTGGGGGGGTGAACGCCGCGTTTTCAAGACAGAAAAGGGGAGCTCTTCCGGCTCCCGTGCGGGTCACGTTGTGAAGTTTGACGAACACCGCTGCCAGCTTCTCGATAGATCAATTCGGCATTTCTATCCTGTTTCTGCAACCAGAGCGCGGGCTTCAACACCATGGGAATCCACTGCCGGAGATTTACAGGTAAGAGCATCGGTGTCTCTCGATGCACGTTCACCAGCCGTTCTGCCAAACCGCCACTCAACCACGGCGCGGCTTTTTCCGGTCGCCTTGACGGTCAAAGTCCGACAGGCTCCTATGGAAGAGTCCGCACCGCCCCTGTGTCCGCGGATGAGGCGAGCAGGGCGTAGATCTTGAGCGACTCGGAGACCTCCCGGCCGCGCCCCCGCGGGGTGAAGGCGTCCTTCCCCTGCGTCTGCTCCTCCCGGCGGCGACGCGCGAGCTCCTTGTCGGACAGCTCGACGCCGATCGAGCGGGATGCAATGTCGATCGCGATGATGTCCCCGTCGCGCAGAAGGGCGATGGCGCCCCCTTCGGCGGCTTCGGGGGAGACATGTCCGATGGAGAGACCGGATGTTCCCCCCGAGAACCGGCCGTCGGTGATCAGCGCGCACTTCGTGCCGAGGTGCCGGCTCTTGATGTAGGAGGTGGGGTAGAGCATCTCCTGCATGCCGGGACCTCCTCGAGGGCCCTCGTAGCGGATGACAACCACGTCTCCCGGTTTCACCGCTCCTCCGAGGATTCCGTCGCACGCTCTCTCCTGCGAGAAGTACACCCGGGCGGGGCCGCGGAACCTGTGGCACGAGGGATCCACGCCTGCGGTCTTCACAATGCAGCCCCGCTCCGCGATGTTGCCGAACAGGATGGCGAGCCCTCCATCCGCGTTGTAGCAGTGAGCGATGTCGCGGATGCAGCCCTTCTCGCGGTCAGCGTCCAGCTCGGGGTAGTGCGTTCCCTGCGAGCCCAGCACGAGGTTCCTCCGCCCGCCCGGCGCGCTTCTGTACACCGCGAGGGCATCCGCGGTGACCGCGGGGGAACGGATGTCCCATGCGTCGAGCGCCTGTTTCAGCGTGAGCCCGTCCACGCGTTTCACCGAGGTGTCAAGCAGCCCGCCCCGCGCGAGCTCCGCGAGGATGCCGTGGATCCCGCCCGCCCTGTTCACGTCCTCCACGTGGTAGCTCGAGCTGGGGGCGACCTTGCAGAGGCATGGCGCCTTGCGCGAGAGCGCGTCGATGTCCGCCATCGTGAAGTCGACCTTCGCCTCGCGGGCGATCGCGAGGAGATGGAGCACAGTGTTTGTCGAGCCTCCCATCGCGATGTCCAGCGCCATGGCGTTGAGGAAGGCGGGGCGGGAGGCGATCGAGCGCGGCAGCACGGACTGGTCGCCCGCGCCGTAGTACATGTCGGCCATCTCGACGATCCGCGCGGCGGCCTTCTCGAAGAGCCCGAGCCGGCTCTCGTGCGTGGCCACAACGGTGCCGTTGCCCGGCAGCGCCATGCCCAGCGCCTCGTTCAGGCAGTTCATGGAGTTGGCGGTGAACATGCCCGAGCAGCTCCCGCAGGTGGGACAGGCGGCTGCTTCGATCGCCGCCAGCTCCTCGTCGGGGACAGCCGGGTCGCCCCCGGCCACCATCGCGTCGACGAGGTCGCAGCCCTTCTCGCCCCGCCTCCCCGCTTCCATGGGGCCGCCGGAGACGAAGATCGCGGGGATGTTCAGCCGCATGGCCGCCATGAGCATTCCCGGGGTGATCTTGTCGCAGTTGGAGATGCAGACCATGGCGTCCACCCTGTGGGCGTTGGCCATGTACTCTACGCTGTCGGCGATGAGCTCGCGGGAGGGAAGGGAGTACAACATCCCGTCGTGCCCCATGGCGATGCCGTCGTCGATCGCGATCGTGTCGAACTCGGCGGCGAAGCAGCCCCGCGCCTCGATCCATCCCTTCACCCGCTGGCCGATCTCGTGCAGGTGCACATGGCCGGGGACCAGCTGCGTGAATGAGTTGACAACGGCGATGATCGGCCGGCCGATCATCGCATCCGACATGCCGTTGGCCCGCCAGAGGCTGCGGGCGCCGGCCATCCGCCGTCCCTCGAAGGTGAGCGAGCTTCTCAGGGGCACTCCCATGGGAGACCTCCTCCTATTTCTTCCAGTTCTCGGGCCGAAGCGAGCGAACGGCGGCCCCCGCCCTCCACATCTCGGAGTCGTGGATCTCCTTCAGCTCCGCCTCGAGCTTCTCGCGGTAGTCAGGCGCGCTGTTTTTCGCGAGCACGATGCCCGTCTCCGTCCCGTCCCTGACCGATTTGTACAGGTCGTGGAAGACGGGGGCGACCGCGGCCTTGAAGCGGGGCTTCCAGTCCAGGGCCCCGCGCTGGGCGGTCGTGGAGCAGTTGGCGTACATCCAGTCCATGCCGTTCTCGGCAACCAGGCGGATGAGGCTCTGCGTGAGCTCCTCCACAGTCTCGTTGAACGCCTCGCTGGGGGAGTGGCCGTTCTCGCGCAGCACGTCGTACTGGGCTTCCATGACCCCCGCCAGTGCGCCCATCAGCACGCCGCGCTCGCCGGTGAGGTCGCTGTACACCTCCTGCTCGAAGGTGGTGGGGAACAGGTATCCCGAGCCGATGGCGATCCCCAGCGCGAGGGTCCGCTCGACAGCCCGCCCGGTCGCGTCCTGGAACACGGCGTAGCTCGAGTTGATCCCGCTCCTTGCGAGGAAGTTCGCGCGTACGCTCGCCCCCGATCCCTTCGGTGCAACGAGGATGACGTCGACGTCAGGCGGCGGGACGACTCCCGTCTGCTCCTTGTACACGATGGAGAACCCGTGCGAGAAGTACAGCGCGTCGCCTTTCTTCAGGCAGGCCTTCAGCACGGGCCAGACCGCCTTCTGCGCCGCGTCGGAGACGAGGTACTGGATCACGGTGGCCTTCTTCGCCGCCTCCTCGATGGGGAAGAGGGTTGTGCCGGGCACCCAGCCATCCTTGATCGCCTTGTCCCATTCCCGCTTGAACTCGGGCGCCTGGCCGATGATGACCTTGAAGCCGTTGTCGCGCATGTTCAGCGACTGCGCCGGACCCTGCACGCCGTAGCCGATGACGGCGATCACCTCGTTCTTGAGGACCTCCCGCGCCTTTTTCAACGTGAACTCGTCGCGGGTGACCACTTCCTCGCGAACGCCTCCGAAATCGACCTGTGCCATATGCGCCCTCCTTGCGGGGGACAGTATGCACCATTCTCCATGTTGATGAAAGTGATATTTTCGCCACATACTATGGCGAAGAACGCAACACACAGCGCGGCGAAAAACGCACCAAGGGATCTGCGAAAGGAGCACTCATGGACCTGCACTCTCTGCGCGCCTTCCTGAGCCTCGCCTCCTCCCTTCATTTCGGGAAGGCGGCGCGGGAGGCGAACCTCAGCACCTCCGCTCTCAGCCGCACGATCCAGCGGTTGGAGGATGAGGCGGGGGAGAGACTGTTCATCCGGGACAACCGCGCCGTGGCGCTCACCCCCGCGGGGGAAGGGTTTCGCGCCTTTGCCCGGGAGGTGCTGAACGGATGGGAGGGATTGCAGAGTTCCCTCGCCGTTGGGCGCGAGGCCCTGCGCGGCGAGATCCGCATCTACTGTTCTGTCGCCGCCTCGTACACTGTCCTATCGGAGCTCGTGCGGAGCTTCCGCCAGGCCCACCCCGGGGTCCATATCCGCCTCGCAACGGGGGACCCCGCGGAGGCGGTCGAGCGGGTGCAGAGCGGCCTGGCGGACCTCACAGTCGCCGCCCGGCCCGACTCCCTCCCCCGGGGGCTATGCTTCCGTCCGGTCGCCGTCTCGCCCCTGCTGTTCATCGCGCCGGTCGTCTCCTGCGAGGCGGCCCGGCTCGTGAAGGGGCCTTCGGTCCCATGGGCCCGGGTTCCCCTGGTTCTTTCCGCGACCGGTCTCTCGCGCCGGCGCGCGGATGCGTGGTTTCGTTCGCGGAGGATCCATCCGAACGTGTACGCCGAGGTCTCGGGCCACGAGGCGATCGTCTCCATGGTCCGCCTCGGCTGCGGGGTGGGAATCGTTCCGCGCCTCGTGCTGGAGCGCTTCGCACAGAAGGGGGAGGTGAGGGTGCTCGACGTGAGCCCAGCCCTCGAGCCTTACGTGGTGGGCCTGTGCGCCCACACGCGGAGGCTCGCCTCACCCATCGTGAAGGCCTTCTGGGACCTGGGCGGTGCCGCAGGGGGCTCGCCGCGGAGCGTCAGTTCTCCAGGATCGTGATCTCCACCCGGCGGTTCTTCTTCATGCCCTCCTCAGTAGAGTTGTCTCCTATGGGCTTCCGGGCGCCCATGCCCCGCATCGTCATCTGCTCTGGCCTGCGAACGCCGAGTGAGAGCAGGTAGTCCCCCACTGCGCCGGCTCTCTTCTCCGACAGCTCCTGGTAGTCGCGCTCCGTGTACCCGCTCGCCCGGGCCGTGTGGCCCGTGATGAGGATGTCGCGGTCGGGGTATTTCCTGAGGATCTCCGCAATGCGCGTGAGCTTTTCCCGCTCCCTGGGCATCAGCGAGTCCGAGTTGGGCGGGAAGTTCACGTTGTCGATGCTGATCGTCACGCCCTCGGCCTCCGGCGTCACGGAGACGCCCTCCAGGCCCTGCCTCCTGATCTCGCTGCCGATCTCCTCCGCCACCTTCTCCCTGTCAAGGGGCGCCGCCTCGATGAGCTCGCCGCGGGAGTCTCCGCTGTACTCCACCTCGTCCCCCGAGGCGAGGGTGAAAATGAAATCGAACTCCTCCTCGTCGTAGACGGGTCTGCGGTTGGCGATGTCCCACCAGTAGGTCTGCTCCGAGCTTCCCGCGATCCTCACCGGCCAGGTGTTGGACGTGCGGGGAGCTGTTGGGACCTTGTGGAAGACGGTATAGGCAATGAAGAAAACGGCGCAATCGATTCCGTTGCGCGGCTCGTTGCGCAGGTAGGTGTAGTTCACCGTGATGGGATACCGGAAGGGCTTTTCGACGCCGAAGCTCCTGCGCAGGTCGTGCACTTCGTACCCCTGTCCCACCCATGTTGCGCCCACCCGCAGGTCGCCCTCGGGAAACAGGGGGACGTCGCGGACGACGGGCATGAAGAACGAGGGATCGATGTCGTACACCCCCCTGCCGTCCCGCCAGAACGTCGAGGCGTAGTCCTCGCTCCACGCGTAGGTCGACCGGGAGCCGTAGGCCCGCTCGGAGGTCTGGAACAGGACGGAGTGCAGCCCTGAGTCCCCGCGCGTGTCGGTGACCTTGACGGCGATCTTGTTCAGGATATCCGCCTCGTGCGAGAAGCGGCCATTCACAACGACGCTCTCGTGCACCGTCGAGAGGATGCGGTACTTCTCGCCCTTCG
>Ga0315291_10002860_pt1 | contig 22436 bp, 25 predicted proteins | sample YL17G12_20_MG_FD_203070 | JGI IMG/M metagenome (GOLD analysis project Ga0315291, IMG submission 203070) | Sediment microbial communities from Yellowstone Lake, YNP, Wyoming, USA - YL17G12_20 | ecosystem: Environmental > Aquatic > Freshwater > Lake > Sediment | place: USA: Wyoming | collected... | reverse complement strand
AAAACTTGGCGTCGTCTCCAAACATCAGATCATTTGTATTACTGTTCAACAAAAGGTCTTGCTGATGGAGATGTCCATGCCTATTTTAGCCCATATGATAATCCTTATGAAGGTTTTATGAACTATATGAATATATTACAGGATTTAAAACAAAGAGTTGTGTTGTAAAGATTGACGATTGAAGGTTAGATGAGTTAACGCGTCCTTTTTGTTTATTTTTTCTTTACTTATTTTTTATGTAGAAATTCGTCATGTAAACTATTTGTCTGCTATAAGGTCTTTCTTCTCCTTTCGCAAGTTTTTTGATTAGTGCATTTTCTTCTTTGGTTAAAGATATGTTCATTCTCATCCTTTTTATCATGTTTTACACAAATATGTAATAATTTTACGTATTTATATGCCTTTGTACACAATGATATATATCACCCACTGTATACTACTATCATCCCACAAATTTTGGAAAGGATAGGTGAAATCAATGAAAATGGACAGACAGTTTAAGCAATTCGAGAGGTCGATCGACGGTTGGAATCGAAAACGACTTTTAATAATGGACGCGGATGATTATAGATTCAGATCAAGATTTGCAGAGTTTTTAGATCAGATGAAAAATACTCGCACATAGCTCTGAAAACTAAGAAATTAAGATAATCAAAATGTTAAGGACGATTATATCGTCCAAATCTATTTTTTTGAATAGGAAAAATAAATAAAAAAACGTAAAATGAGAAAGAGCTAAAGTAATTGATATTTTAATAATTGGGAAATTTGGGGAAAATTGCGAGAAGTTGAATAAGAATTGATATTTTACCCTCGAATATGTAACCTTAATGGAGTGATGATAGATATGAGAATAGCAATGATTGGTTGGGAGTATCCACCGTTCAAATCGGGTGGTCTTGCTACGCATTGCTATGGTCTTACCCGTGGTCTTGCTGATAAAAACGTTAAAGTATATTTTTTTATGCCAAAAACAAAACATACAGTAAATAGTGACCGACCGAATCTTGTGATAAAAGAAGTTGGAGAAACAGAAATTTTTCCTTATGATCGGCCAGAAGATAAAGCATTAGCTGGTAATTTTTTTGAACTAGTTCATAGATATAATCAACTTGTTGTTGCAAAAGTTAAAGCTGTTGCAAAAGCTGAAGGTAAATTTGATTTTATTCATGCTCATGATTGGTTAACTATGGAAGCAGCTACGATTTTAAAAGAAGTGCTGGGTATACCTATGGTTCTTACTATTCATTCTACTGAATATGATCGAAGTGGTTGGATTTATCCAAATCAATGGTTTATTGATATAGAAAAAAAGGGTATGGAAAAAGCAGATAGAATAATTGCTGTGAGTCATTTCACTAAGCGTGTGATTGTTGAAAAATATGGTATAGATCCTGATATAATCAGTGTTGTACATAACGCTGTTTATCCCATTGCTGAAGGTAAAAAACAAGAAATCGTTTTGTTTTTAGGTCGTCTAACAATTCAAAAAGGAGCTGAGTTTTTCTTGAAAGCTGCCAGAAAGGTATTGGATTATGAGCCTGATGTTTGTATTGTTGTCGCAGGCGAAGGTGATATGCTTCCAAGCTTGATAGATCAGGCTGTAGACTTGGGTATTTCAAACCGAGTTATTTTCACAGGGTGTTTAACTGAAGATGAAGTTAAACATCTTTATGGTATTTCAAGTGTATATATTATGCCATCTGTTAGTGAACCATTTGGAATTACTGCTCTTGAGGCTATTTCTGCTGGTACTCCAACGATTGCTTCTAAAACTGCTGGTGTATGCGAGACTTTCCATAACTGTTTAAAGGTTGATTTTTGGGATACAGACGAGATAGCAAGCAAGATTATATCACTTTTAAGATATGAATCTTTAAGAAAAACACTAACTGAAAACGGAAAACAGGAAATTGAACTTTTTACTTGGGATAACGTTGCAGGAAAAACACTAGATATTTACAATGGCATCGATATCGCGAGATTGGAAAAACAGCTTAAAGAGAGAGAAAAGATATACGAGTGGAATATAAAACGCTGAAACGTTATAATGGGCATAGGAGTATTATTGTGAAAATCAAAATTCATTTATTAATTGGGGTAGTATGTGATAATATAATTTTTTTTTGCCATTCATTAGTTTGAGATAACTTAAAATCATTCATCAAATTATTAAATAAATCGATATTTCTCATTTTTTCATTTGTTTTTCCCTTCCATCAAATCTAAAATTAAGAAGGATGGAGTAATAAATGATAGATCTATCAATTTGGCTTTGTTTTTTCATTAATATTTTTCCACGTTTTTTTGACGTGTCGTCCCAAATGTTTTCATTTCTACTTTCTTTTTTAATTTATAATTACGCATTCTCTCATGTATTTCGCTTATTCTTTTGTCTACGTGTTTTTCAAAAGCTTCGCTCATATTTTCTCCCTCTTCTAAATATATTAATATAAATAATAGTTGTATGTTAATCGATCAAGTTTATACATGTGTTCCAAATTTTATCATGTGATCTTTTAGTGACTCTTCAGTTCTAAATTTTTGTCCACAATAAATACATCTGCAAATTTTTGCCATATTTTTTCTTCCCTCAGCTTTGTTTCTTATAAAACTCCATCATATAGATTATCTGACGGCTAACAGGTCGACGTTCTTTATTGGCTAATTCTTTAAGTATTTTAAGTTCTGTACCTGAAAGGCTTATTGTTGTCCTTTTATTCATAGATTTTTTCCCCTGTATAAAATTACTCTATTGTTTTCACTATTATTATGCAATATTATGTACTATTAAGTAACTATATATAACTATGTGCATAACTTTAAATACATTTATGTATAATTCATATTTATTCTAATGAAACGATTGATCATTATTTTTAAAAAATAACTTATAAATTATTTTTCCTTTTGTTGTTTTAAATAAAAATGCATCATATATATGATCTGGCGACTAATAGGTCGATGTTCCAACTTTGCCAATTCTTTAAGCTGTTTAAGCTCTGCTTCTGAAAGACTGATTGTTGTTCTTTTAGCCATAAAAGTCAATCCTTCCTATGCACAATTGCATATTTCAACATTATTATTTTTTTCATGTTTTTTATATTTGAATATTATTATGCAAAAAAGAATAACATTAATACAAAAAACATAATATAACATAATAATACATAACTTTATATATGATTATGCAATATAGTTATTGGTAATTGTTGGGTAAAAGTAAAAAAAATTCAACAATTTATAAAATTTATATAAAGTCCTAGGGGCTGATAGGGCTCATTTTTTAAAAAAGCATCTTAAACCTCGCCTTAATCTAAAGAGGTCTCTCCATTACCATCATCCCCATCCCATCCCTCAATTTTCAAAATCAATATCTACGCTCGTTTAAAAAATAGTTTGTATCAAAAAAGAGTTGTTCCATTGGCCAATTCTTTTTGTTATATCTGTTCTCTCAAACTCTCCGTTTCCTTTTCATTTTTTCATTCATCTACTTTTTTATTTGTATCAGCCATTTAAATATCTCTCTTTTTTTTTTATCGTAATAGATAAAATAGCGTTTATGTAAAACTACTGTGTATAGGCTGTAGCAAATATCCAGATATTACTCTGAGAAACGGGAAGCAGTATACGAAAAACCAATTTTTACGAATTTTTTGTGTGCACTCAACAGGAGGAAAATGTGACCAAGTGCTCCCGTCGGGAAGGGAACACGAATTTACTAGTAAAAATCGCTCCTTCATATAATAGGGCCAGTGGTCTAGTTGGTTATGACTACTGCATTTTCTCTAATATTTTCGACGAGAAAATCGACGAATATTTCAACGAAAAATTCAACGATATTTTCCCAAGGACTAACTAAAAACCTTTCTTTTTTTTAATCAAAAAATTTTTATTATAACAGTATAAAATGTGACAATATAAATTTTTATATTTTTGGTACTTGGAAATTAATTGTCTCTTGAGAAAAATTAATAAGTTGTCATATAAAAAACAGTATAATTATTAAATTAGAATTTTGTGATCTGTTGGGAATGGAGGGAATAGTACTAAGGTAATGATGATGAAATAAAATCAGTGTAAAAACCAACTGTTCATACATAAAATAAGAGATTAAAAAAAATCTATTTTTATGAGTAAGAATAGCCGGATGAGAAATCCTGCAAAATAGAAACAAGACCAAATAAAACCTTTGCATGTAGTGTTCCCTGAATTGTCAGATTAAATTTTTGGTTTGTGATTGCATCTATCACAACATTTGCTACATTTGCAAAATAGATGATGACAGTAGTGCTAGTCTCTTTGACTGTTTGAGCAGGGATATTAGTAAGGGGCATACTTCCTTCTCCAACGATGCTACCAGCAATAAAAATATTATAATCTGTGGATAACTGTGAGATGTCCTCATTGGTTGGGTTTGATATTTCGATAAATAATTTTAATTTGGTATAGGTTACTTTGATCTCTTGAATTTGAACGCTTTTAACTGTTACCTGTAGTTTGCTGATAGCAGTTGCCTCCATAGTATATCTTATTGCTAAAAAACTCAGTATAACAACAGCTACAATGATCACTAAGAAAATAGGTAATTTTTTCTCCATGATAAGTCCATAGGAACAACTATACGATGTTTTAAATATTGTGCTAATCTAAGAAAAATTAGATGGCATTAGGATGCTTATTTGAACAGCAAATACAAGGATATAATAATGTTGAAATGAAATTAGTGTATACAATTGTTAAGGAGAGAATACAAAAAGCCCAAAAACTAAGCCATATAATACCAACTACTCAATACAGGCAACATTACCAATGTTTCCCGAGCCCTTTATTGATCTAATTTTGGTCTGTCTCTTCTATTTATTATAAATATTTTAAATAGTAAATCCTTTGATTTTACAATAATCAAGAATTTGTTATTTCTGCATCATAGGATTTTAATCAGCTGTTCTTGTTCTTATGGATTTCTGGCAGACAGACAATATTTATTTAAGCTAAAAATTATTACTTATTTCATAAATAAAGATGGTGAGAGATATAAAATTATTACAGAAAAAATTAATGATATGGCTGGTTATGTGTTTTTTGTCTCTTCAAGTCATGACCACTTGTGTAAGTGCTCAAATGGAATATGCTTTTCTAGGAGCTACCTGTTTTATTTGGATAGTTATCTGGTTTGTTATCGCAATATTAATAGCAATTTGGGTGTATAAAGATGCGGAGAAGAGGGGAAGCAGTGGAGCATTATGGTTGATTATTATTATAATAACAGGAATCATTGGAATAATCATTTGGCTTCTAGTAAGACCTTCGTTGGGTGGAGCAAAGAAAGAGGAAACACACGATAGAAGATGCCCAGGATGTGGTCGTGTAATTCCTATGGATGCCAGGATCTGTCCTTACTGTGGTAAGAAATTCGAAGAAATGTAAAATGGTTTGGGATGGTCCAGTATCTACGAAATCAGTTACTATATCATGAAACAGAGCAATAACTTTGAATTCTCTGCTGATAAAGGTTTTGGAGCATTTTCCATTTATTGGAAAGAATATTAAATCTCCAATAAACCTCTATCTTTTTTTCTTTCTTTTTTTTATTTCAGGCAATTTAAGACCATAATATTGCGATTAATACTAAATCATCTTTTTTTTGTTTAATGTCTATCCAAATGGCTGTGTTTGGATTCATCGCAATATTTTTAATAAACCTAAAAACAAGTATGATATGTTATTTGAATCTCAAACAAAGGGATATAGTAATGTTGAAATGAAATCAATTTAAAATTAGTGCAGGGGAAGGGATTTGAACTTCAAGTTTAAATCTCTTACCTATTGAAGTGATTTGATCTTTAATTTTCCAATATATCAGAAGTGTAAATGGAGATTTGAACTTCATTTTAATAGTATCCTATACAAGTCTAACACTGAAAAAGTAAGCTACTAGAAGAATAATTAAACCTCTTACAGCCCCTGCTACTATATTTATCAGCACAAACCATTTTCTAGTCATTGGTCTTTTACCATCATCTTTTGGATTCAACAGAGAGAATAAATAGACAGTGACAGAATCTAACATTAAAGGTATGCTCATTATGATGAAAAGACCATAATAACCATATTTCCTGATAAATCGTTCACACCATGCAATAATTTTTTTTGTTAATGGTGTTCCGATAGATTTTTTCTTTAGGACGCCACGGACTCTTGTGCCAATTTCAAATGCTATTAAAGAACCAACTCCTTTTCCTAGAGCTAAGATATAAATGAGCAGAGCGGGGTGAATATAGGGATTAAACAAACCAATCTCAACAGGAATTGGAAGAATCAAGACTGTCAGAATAACATAGATAAAAAATATAATCGAATACGCGATTGGGTCTTGCATAGCCCCAAGCAATATTTCGATTAGGTCCATTTTTTATATCCTATTTTAATCTTAATTCTTATTCCATCCTTTATGTTCATGCGATCAAATCTTATTATCCTCAATTACAATTTCAAGAAGCTCTTCCCTTATATTTCTTTTAGCTGACATTGTTCTCAACCAATCTGGTAAACGAGTATATACTGGCTCAAGTACGTATTTATTACCCGCAGTCATAAGTTCATTACTGAATTGCTCCACCATAGACTCTTCCATATGTCTATCATATTTTATACCGTTAAAAAGAGCATCGGCATGATATTTTTTAATACAACTTTGAGCGTTTTTATGATATAAAACTCTAAGAGATAATAAAAATGATCTGGAAATTTGAATGTGGTCCTCTTCAATTAAAACCCGCAGTAAGCTTTTGAAAATATCCCCTGACATTTTCACAAGTCCTCTTGTAGAATCTCCAATCTCCTGATGTTTATGTTCATAGAAACCAAGATCAGTCTGACAAACTCTTTTCATTGCTATATTCCGATATATCTCAGCCATGACACCTATTTCAATACCCCATCCATAAGGTATATCAAGATCACGGGCTAAATCACTGGTTAATGCAAATTCTCCTGAAATTGGATAGCGAAATGAACGCAGAAAACGAATAAAATCAGGTTCATCTCCTAAAACATCGATAAATGATCTAAGAAGAGGATGAAGAAACAATCGAAATACACGACCATACATCAATTTTTTTTTAATATCTGTCCGAGCATAGTATCCTTTGTTGAATTTAAAATCAAGTTCAGGTTCTAAAATAGGATATAGTAGCTTTGTTGGAACCATTTCATCATAACTCTGGATATCAGCATCGTGAAGAGCAATACCATAAGATTCTATACTTGCTATACCAAGTGCGATCCATACATCACACCCTTTTCCACTATAACCAGTTAAATCCAATCCTTGAGATTTCAATTGAGTTAAAAGGGTTTTGATTTTTGGGCTATTGCACCAGATAATTAGTTTCGGAATTGTTAGCTTTGAAAAAAACCGTTTTACATGATTAAATTCCTTTACATTATTTGCGGCTAGTGGTACAATAACTTCTTTCAAGTAGGTACATTTATTTAGATGCTTCAAAATATTTCCTAAGGCATCACTTTTTATCTCATTATAAAGCATTGGCATAACTACAGTGACAGGTCGTTCAACCGCAACATCACTCACATTTTTCATAAGCTGAGTTTTATTTACATGTAAATCATGTAATGTGGTAATTTCTTCCTGTTTTATATCCATATTATCACAACCTAAAATATTTCAATATAAATCGTAAATCATTGGCGCTAAATGCAGCAATGAGGGGTCTATAGAAAGATTAGACTGTCTTAATAAATTATTTATGTATTCAGCTACATCAATTATTAATTGCATATGATTTACCTATCCATTGATTTTAAAAAATATTTTTAAATTTGTTTTTATTTATTTTTTCAGAGTTTTTTTAACATTTCCTACTTTTTGAATTTTTTTATTAAAGTTTAAATTAATAGTTTGGAGGCAACTCTAAAATGGTGATTGATTAATCGATGAGATGCATTTTGAATGAGAGACTCCTCTTTTTTGTTATGAGCTTATTGAAGGATACATATGGAGAAATATAATGGGGTAGCGAATGTTTTTATTAAAAATCTTAAAAAGGTTAGATAATAAAAAATCTGTTACTAAATTTTTACAAAAAAACAAAAACTTATTATAAAAATTTAGATTATAAGTATAATATAGATAAAGAATTATACCATTTAGATAAAAAAACATTCTATTTGGTCTTCAAAGCCCTTTGTCCTACACTATTTTAATGGTAAAATTTACATCTACGCGTTAATCTTTATCATGGATTCTTTCAATTTTTTGTGATGAACAAAATGGACAATATAACACTCCCTTACTATTTATGTGTGGGTCTCTTTTAAAATATTTTTTACATTTGAAGCAATGCCACACAGCTGTCAGGTACAGCTGTAATTATCTTTTTTTATTTTAATTTATTCTTATATTGAAGGAATTTGTTTAGAAAAATAAAAATTATTTTGCAATCATTGAACGTAACCAATCAGCAACATTTTCAGCATGATCAGCAATATCATCAACCCAATCTGAAATTTTAAGTAAATGATATACATTCATAGGATCAAGTTTTTTCTCAAGTCTATATATCCCTTTTGCCATCTCATATCTTTTTTGATCAGCTATATATTCCCAATCATGGACCTTATGAATATATTGTTTTGTCTGTTCTCTCTTAATTTCCCCAAAACCAGTTTCAACAAGATCTCTAATATTTTCAACTGCTAACTCCATTGCTTCAACTGTTTCCATAACAAGCTTGCAGTGTTCAATGAAAACCGGTTGAAGTTCTTTTGGTATCTTTGTATGGCGCATATCAAGCATTTCAACAAGATTTTCAGCATGATCAAGTATCGCATCTTGCTCACGAAGAGCCCATAAAAATCTACCTTTATCAACATGCATAAAAACTGAAGATGTAAGATGATTTCTAATATTGCCTTTAATTATATCTGCCTCGTGTTCAAGTTGTGATACTTCTTTAGCAAGTTCAGAAAAACCTTTGTAGTCACCATTATAATAATTAACTAAACCATCTTTTAAAATACCTATGCATTCTTTGACTTTCCCCATATGTTCAAGTAATTGACTAAATGGTGATTTTCTCCTAAATGTGTTAATCACTGGTGCTCTGAAATGCTCCTCTTCTTTTTTCACCTTATTTGATATTATATTATTAGTGTTAAACCTATAAAGATTATCGCTGATGTAAGTGCTGAGACTGGAACTGTTATAACCCAGCAAACAAAGATTTTTTTTATGACTTTCAAATCAACAGCAACAATACCTTTTGCTAAACCAACACCAATTACAGACCCTACTAGAACCTGTGACGTTGAAACTGGTAAACCAAGCCGTGAACATACCAATACGACAAATGCAGTACTAAACTCTGCTGAAAACCCTCTTGTTGGAGTGATTTCTGTTATTTTTTCACCGATAGTCGCTATAACTTTATGTCCCCATGTTGCCAAACCAACAATTATACCTACACCACCAAGAGCGATCAACCATATAGGACAAATTATTACTGATTGAATCGCCCCGTTTTGAAGAATATCTATAACTGCTGCTAACGGACCAATTGCATTAGCAACATCATTTGAACCATGAGCAAAGGCAACAAAACATGCAGTAATTATCTGAAGATAGATAAAAAAATGTTCTATAGCATGATATGCCTCAGCATCTGTATTAATTTTAATTGTTTTATAACGATTTAGAAGAATATAAGTAATAATAGCCGAAATAATACCTACAATTATTGTTATTGCAACAACTATATAAAAAGGAATAACAGGAAAGCTTGTACATTCAAGACTTTTAAAAATAGAAAATATAATAACAGAAAAAAGAGCAAATGTAAAAAAAGGAAGCGATTTTTTTGCTGATTCAAATGGTTTATTTGTATCAAAAATGACTTTCTTTATAATAAGAAAAATAAAAAATGCAAGTGCAGCACCGACAATTGGAGAAAGAATCCAGCTTTCTCCTATTTCTATCATCTTACTCCAGCTCACAGCTGAAACTCCTGCTGCGATAACACCAAAACCGATTATGGCACCAACTATTGATTGAGATGTTGATATTGGAAGTGAAAAATATGTTGAAATCGAAATCCAAATTGCTGCCGCAAGAAGAGCAGCCAGCATACCATATATATAGAGGTAAGGATCAGATGCAAAAACTGGTGTATAAGGGTTTACAATTCCTTTTTGGAGTGTGGTTGTAACATGAGAACCAACCAACACAGCTCCAGCAAATTCAAAAATACCTGCGATAATAATTGCTTTTCTAATTGTTAGAGCTCTACTTCCTACAGATGTTCCCATTGAATTTGCTAAATCGTTAGCACCAATGCTCCAGGCGACATAAAAAGCGATAGCAAGAGTGCTACCACCAATCAAGATTATAGGTAGTGTAAAATCCAATAGATACCTCTCCTCTCCATTAATTACATATCTCTTTATTTACTGCTTCTTTTTTTATGTGTTTCAAGAATCTGGCAGGTTGTATGATATATTTTATTTCTGTGTTTATCATATTCTGGGTATTGCTCCAGAAAATCTGAAATTATTATTTTCACGTTTTTTTCTGTTTTTTTTGTTACAAAATTATCTAGTTTGATTGTAAGTATTTTATCAAAATTATCTTCTCGATATTTATTATGTATTTCTCTTGTTACAAGTATTATTTCTAAAATTGATATTGTTGCTAAAATTATTGTTATAACGATGATAATTAGGTTGGAAATAATTAATGCATCTATTAAAACTATTAGTTCAAGGGCTAGTATTAAGTAGGGCAGAAAAAATGATAATTTGTTTGCTCGGGGGGATTGGTTGTACTCTTGTATAAATGTTCTAATCCTCCCGCATCTTGGCATAGTAGTAATTTCCTCTTGTTTCACATTCATAAAAGGTTAGATTATAAAAAAAATTATTACTTATTATTTGCAAAAAAACAAAAACTTATTATAAAAATTTAGATTATAAGTATAATATGGAAAAAGAATTAGACTATTTAGATAAAAAAATATTATATGAACTAGACATCAACTCAAGAGCATCAGCATCACGGATCGCTAGAAATGTAAAAGTACCAAAAGAAACCATAAACTACCGTATAAAACGACTAATAAATGACAGTTGGGTAGATAGACTATATACAATATTTAACGCAACTAAATTTGGGTATTCATATTACAAAATATTTCTAAAGTTTCATAAACTCACCGCTGAAAACGAAAATAAGATTATCGAGTATATAACAAACAATCCAACTTGCATCAATCTTAGAATATCAGAAGGAAAATATGATATGTCATTTTCAACAATTCAAAAAAATATTAGTGAATTACAAGTTTTTATCCAACGCTTTTTCAATAATTTTGGAACATATGTTTTAGAAAAAGAAATTCATACAATGTCAAAGACATATAAACTCAACCAAAAATTTCTATACGAAGGTAAAGCATTTAATAAAACATTTAATCATATAGATTTTGGAAATTATTCACTTGATGAAATTGATCTAGGAATAATGAAATTAATATCAACAAATGCAAGAGTAAAACTTACTGATATCGCTAACGATTTGCATATTGATTCAAGATTGATAAAATACCGAATAAAAAAATTAGAAAAAGAAAGCGTAATTGTTATATATGCAACTGCTTTGAACTTAGCACAATTAAATCGTGAATTTATACAAATAGATATAGCCCTAAAAAATCCTGCTGTTATTCCGAGTATAGTAGATTTTTTTGATAAAACAAATAATTGTATATTTGCATACGAACTATTAGGTAAATATGATTTATCTGTTGAAATATACGTTAAAAATGATGAAATGCTTAGAAACATTTTGGAAAAATTCAAGATGCAATTTTTAGATAATTATGTTTATTATGATATTTCTCATGTTTATAGAGAATATGGAATTAATTGGTCACCATTCCACGTATAATACTAAGAAATTTTATCAAAATAAATACATTTAATTTGCTTGAAATCAAAAAATATAATAATATTTTTTGTTTTTTAGTAATATAACCAAGAAATATTTTATTAATTATTTATTATTTTTAAATACAGAAATGTTTTGTTTAAGACATAAATTATATGGATATAAAAAACTAATTATTATTATTGCCTTAATACTGATTATCCTTGGAATTATTTTAATTTCAACATTCTTTTTATCTTGAAAAAATTCAGTTAGAAGTAGATATAAGTCTATTACGTAAAAAAAACGCTGGATTAGTTAAATTGCATTTGGGATAAATTATGGATGATACCATAAGGTATGGAGTTGTTATTATAATTTTGTTAGCTGCTATTCTATATGTAACAATAAAAAATAGCGGTCGGGATCGAGAAAGAGAGAATAAAGAAAAAGGTATAGAATTAATAATATACAAAAAAGAAATGGATAGATTAGAAGAACAATTAAGAAGAAAAAAAATTTCTAAAGATGATTATGAACGATTAAGAAAAAACTTGGAAGAACAACACCTGAAAAAAATGGCACAGATTCGTAGATATAGGAGAAAAATAGATGAGTGATTTAAGAAGTGTTCTTAGGGCTCTTGGTGGAATATCTATAATAGTAGGTTTTGTCAGTCTTATTGCTTTAGTTGTAACGCTATATTTTGGCGAATATGGTTCTAATTGTAAGTATGATGTTATTACTCCAATTTTGATTACTTCTGCTGTTTTCTTTTGTTTTGGTTTTACTTTTTATTATATTTTTCGTAAAGCAGATCCCCCAAATTTTAAAAGTGCTATGGTCGCTGCTGCACTTTGTTGGCTTTTAATACCTGCTATTAGTACAATACCTTTAATTTTGATACCTTATAATAAAGAAACACTTGTTCATATGTCTCCACTTTCAGCATTTTTTGAATCGATGTCTGGTTGGACTGGCACTGGTCTTACAATGGTTGATAAGGAAAATCTTATACCTTATACTCTTCAGTTTTGGCGTACTATTATCCAATGGGTTGGTGGTGTTGGAGTAATTGTTTTGACTCTTAGTATTCTTGCTCGTCCTGGTGTAGGTTCGTTCGTACTTTATAAAGGTGAAGCTCGTAGTCAAAAAACTCATCCTTCTATTGTTTCAACGGTTCGCACAATATGGTGGATATTTTTGTTATATACTATAATTGGTATTGTTGCCTTAACTATAATTGGTTTTGTAACCTCGGATGGTATGACTCCGTGGCAATCATTAAATCATGCAATGACTGCTCTTGCAACTGGTGGTTTTTCAGTTACTGATAATAGTATCACTAGTTTTGGGGTTATTAGCCAGATAGTCATTGTAATTCTTATGCTTCTTGGTGCAATTGCTTTTGCTGCTCATTATGATTTGTTTAAAGGTCGTATTAAGAAGTTTTTATCTGATGTGCAGTTTAAAGCGATGATTGCTTTTTTAATAATGGGTATTATTGGTCTTACGTATATTAATTTAAGATTACCTGAGGTTAATGAAAATATTTTATATTCTCTAAAAATATCTGGTTTTCAGTTTGTTTCTGCTCTGACTTGCTCAGGTTTTACATCTGTTAATGTTATAGGTGGTCCAGAGGGTTGGAGTGAAATTGCAAAATTGATACTTGCTTTTGCAATGATTATTGGCGGTGCCGCTGGTTCTACTGCGGGTGGTATTAAATTATTCCGAGCAGTATTATTGTATGACGGTGTTGGCTGGAGGATTAAAAGAGCGATTTCTACCCCTCGCAGGGTTTTTGTTCATAAACTTGGTAATAGATATCTTACAAAAGATGAGGCTATGGATCTTATCAATGAAGCTGCGATTATTTCTTTTATTTGGGTCATTCTTTTATTTGTTGGAATTCTTGTACTCGGTGTATTATTCATAAACGAAGCAAATATTAGACTTAGCGATGTAATATTTGAGGTATGTTCAGCACAAGGAAACGTTGGTCTTTCAACAGGTATTACTCATATTGGTATGTCATCTATTGCAAAGATTATGCTTATTTTTAATATGTGGATAGGTCGACTTGAGATAATACCAGTAATCGTACTTGCAAAATCACTACTTGGTATAAAAAGAAATATACGCTAAAAATAGGACTTTAAGGGATATATTTTTACCCCATGAATTGCTATTGCTCATTCTTACATCATAATTATGATACTTAATAATATGTTCATCAATGGAACCATTTATAATATACGGCTTTCATCATGTTTTTCTTGATAGAGTTTTTGTGAACCTTTTTTAAACGCTGATATGGTATTCAAGAATTAATTTTAGAAATATTAGGATTTAAATCTCTTTTTTTTAATCACAAGAACATGATCATATAAAAAATAATGGTTTTTATCCTGTTAAGAGCATATGAGTGCAGGGGGAAGGGATTTGAAACCTTGGACGTTATAATCAAATTATTTTAGTATTGTGAGAATGACTTTTTTTAAAATAAATTCAATGTTATTTTTCTTCTATTAAATAACCGTGTTAATGAATATCATGCTCCCGTCGGGAAGGGAACACGAATTTACCAGTAAAAAAATTTGTTTTATTTCTGTAAAAAATGCATTGTCGGGAGCCCGAGCCGGGCACCTGTTACAAAGGTTCAACAAATAGTTTTACTGAATCTGTTAAATCCCAATGTATCTTAATTACTATACTTGAATACCCATTCCATGAAGCTCTGACCGAAATTGACATCAACATTTCCTGCGTTAATTTCGTTTAAACCATCGTTGTCACAATCACCGATACTTACCACTGCCATACTTCCATAAGTTGGTAGAACCGTTTCTTCAACATATGATGTTCCATTCCATTGCAATATATGGGTAACACCAGCTCCAGCGCACACCTCAGGTATACCATCATCATCTGCATCCCCGGCATCAATCCCCTCGATTACTGGATCTCCACCAGGCCAAGATACATCAAATTGTGTCTCATAACCAGTTCCATTCCATTTTAAAATAGTAATATGTGGAGCATAATAACTAATTAAAATCTCTGATTTTCCATCGCCATCGCAATCCTTACATACACAACCGAACGGCAAATCCTCAACATGCTGTTCACCTAGAATAATCGTAGAATTAAATGCACCTTGGTCTTTGTCCCAATTTAAAACAAATACTTTTCTTTTGCATGCGCAGACAATCTCATTTTGCTCATCATAATCAACATCACCAAGACCTGCCATGTAGACGTATCCTAGACCAACGATACCTAGGTCATCCCACGATGCAACTTTTGCAAGTCTCCACCCATTCCACTTTAAAATAACAATAGGTGGAACGGAACTAGTTATACGTAATGGCCCAGCACTCATGATAACTTCGTTTTTTCCATCATTGTCACAATCACCAATTAAACAGTCTGGATTTCCACCACCATTTCGGAAGATCCATGAGTTCAGTCCAAATATTTTGTACCTTCCAAGTGAGTACTTATATAAAGCAGAATACCAAGTCGCGGCGATTTCGTTTTTCCCGTCATTGTTAACATCCCCAATTGCCATACCACCTGCATCACATCTTATCAAAGGATAAAGAGGGGGACGCAAGGAATGCGTTTGATTATACGTGTTTGTGTTTTCGTTCCATTCCATGACACGAATCATGCAATCTCTTCCACTAATCAGGAGTTCGTTTTTACCATCATTGTCGCTATCACCAATTGGTTGAGGGCCCTCGTATCTGGCACCATAACCCCAATCAGAGCCGTAGTCCATTTGCCACTGAATTGTATAATTTCCTTCTGTTGTTTTTTCTAAGCTCTTTAAATTTGAATTGATGCCAGAAGTAGTAGAATTAAAATTTGCTGAAACAGATGAAGCATTCAATACTCCTATTACTAAGCATAATAAAATGATTTTCTTTTTCATCTTTTACTACCTAAATTAACACATGTTTAATACATATTATATCAGTTATATATAATAAAGTTACTGACATACAACGATTTTTTAAAACTTTAGATTATCTGAGAAGCATCAGTTACTTTTCAAAATATTACAATTGTTCTTTAAGCACTTATAAATAGGATAATTATACTCCTTTTTTTAATTTGTAATAATCGTGATAATTGTTAACAATGGGCCCGAGCCGGGATGGTTATACAAAGGTTCAACAAATTAGTTTATACTTCTGTTAAATCCCATTTTCAATTTTTTTAAAAAAATCTTCAGGTGTTTTTCTTAACTTTCTAATGACCATTTTTTGAATAATATCCCTATAACAAATTGTATTCTTAAAATCACTTTATATATCATTTTGTTAAATATTTTCTCATCATAACATTTAAATCAAAATAAACTATTAAAAGTCGCAAGAGAGGAATAATTTTAAAGGGAGGTAAAAAAATTATGCAAAAAAATATTGTAAAGAAAGGTTTGATAATTGCTGTTATTTGCATGTTTATTATAATTAGTTTTCAACCTATAATAGCAGAAAACACTATATCAGTTGAAAAAGAATCAGATTACAATAATGCAGATCTTGAGGAAACAAAAGAGTATTTATTTCAGACTCTAATCGATATAGCAAATAATCCCAATATAAAAACATTTTTAAATGAAAATAAACACAATCTAATAACTAATGATTATGATTGTAAAAATGCAATTCAAAAAATCTGGTTGGAAAAACCTAAACTACTGAGATCAATCCTTTTTATTAAACCAGAAATGACATATGAATATCTCAAAACAAACTATAATAATGGTATGGAATTAAATAATATACTCTTGGAAGAAGAATCATTAAAGATTATAAAATCAGTTAAAATTAACAACCCTGTTTTTTTTTATGATTTAAAAAATATAATAATGGATGATAAAGAGTTACATTATAGGATTACAATTTTAGAAAAAATGAACAATAAATTAAAATCCAATCAGCATTTTTCAGAATTTCCAATCATCTGTGAAATTTTATTTATCATCCTAATACCATTAGTTATAGTTGGTAAATTATTACTAACTTTAACGAATTGGGCACTTGCTCATAGCAAACCATTATTAGCCAGTATATCTTATTTCATCACTGATTTAATTTTATTAATTGGGATACCTATCTCCATTTTGATTTTGTTATTAAATTGTGTTTAATAATTTATAATTTCTCATCTTATATTTTTTTCTTTTATAAAACAAATAATAGTATTGGTTTAATCTTATATGTTTATTATTTAAAAGTATCATATCCTGTTCTAATCCTAAGATAAATATTCAAATCTGTAATTATAGGAAATGGTTACTATACCAAGAGTCAAATTTTATAATTTATTGTTCCTTAAATTTTTAGAACGATTCCCAAACCTAAACCCAATACTCAAACTGCTATTTAAACATTGAACATATAACAAAACTCTATCTCTTTTTTATTTTTTAATCCTAAAAACAATGCTAATTATTATCAAGGGGTCCGAGCCGGGATTATGTTACAAAGGTTCAAAAAGATATTTTATTATCTGTTACATCCCTTGTATTGTTCTTAATCAATTTTTCTGGTACTTTTATTTTTAGTAATTCCATATTAGTCATTTTTGTGATTAAATCACCGTAGCAAATATTTTTTTAAAAATTGTTTCTTTTTATTTCTATCAAAAATCAAAATTCTATTCCCAAGGCTCATAACCAGAGGGATTACCTGGTACCCATTCTGGGGGAACACGATAAGCTCGATAAACCTCATTTTCGCCATAATTCCCCAGTAATCCTGGATAGATATATTCCCATACTATATCTTTTGTCGGTGTAACCTCAAAAACTCTTCCTCTGTCTCCTTCACAGATCAATGTGTTACCATTGGGCAAGCGCTGGGCAGAACTAACAAAGAAACTGAAAAATCTTGAAAGATTTTCATTTTTTGGAAAAATAGGACCGCTTTTATTATAATATTCCCAAACAATCTCATATGTGATTGGATTGAACTCAATTACTCTTGAATAAAATCTCATGTAACGACATGGTAAACCTAAAATTCCGTATCCACCAATTCCACCGTTATCAAAAACAAGGATGTTTCCCTCACCAGGAAGATCTTTGGGTATCATATGCGCGTTATGTGGTCCGATAATCTGGCCTAACTTATATCCACCTTCTGTGTTTTTTGAATAATCTGGTCCAACCCGCCAAACAATGTTACCTGTTGATCTTTCGATTATGGCAATAAAATTTGCATGGCGAGAATCAAGAATAATGTTACTTGGATTGAATCTGTTGTCTCCTTCGCCATACCAATGGTTTTCTCCTAATTCTGATATTGAATTTATATGGAGCCATCCACGTAATATTGAACGATTAATCCACGGAAGTATTTGATAAAAGATGCCAATTTTTGCCCAATTAGTAAAACCTATTTCGTTGTAATGCTCATTTGCATGCCATTCATAGCCTGTCAGATTTCCTTCCCAATCAACCTCATAGATGACATCGTCATCTAATGGCCAGAGACTTATAGATCTATTTACCACGTAGGAACGTGCAAGAACCAGGGTTTTTCCTTTATCAACGAAATCTTGTCCTGGTGCATAGTAGCCAACTGGATTTCCTTCTCGTTCAAAATCATGGTGTTGTCTAGCCCATCCATTTTCCCAATTATTAAATTCCCATACAATCGATCCGTTCCAGTCTTGTTGAGCTACGTATTGTTCTTCATCCATCTCATCATGAAATCCAGATTCTATGTCATAAGTACAAATAATAGAACCATCGGGTAACATTTTTGCTGGAAAAGATTGTAAAGACCAATTATGAATAATATTATTGTCCATATCTATTAAAAAGGCGGGATTACCTAAAGGGTTTATTAAAGTATATCCATTGCAGGTTTCATTTTTTTCATTATTTATTAAATAATTTGTTTTTGTGATATTAGAATTTACTGAATATCCAAACGAAAGTATAAACAAAAAAATTATTAAGAATAAAAAAATTTTTTTAAAATATTTTGTCACATTTAGTCCTCCCTTTTATCTATTTGTTATATAGTTTTAGGTAAATTATTTTTACTATTGGTATTATTGAGATATAAAAATCATTGTAACAAATATTCCTTATCATATTGTTATATTATATTTTTGTTGCATATATTTTTTTCATAAAATTTAAATTAGGATAACCTATGGCATATTGCAAGAGAGGAAATATCTTTTAATAGGGAGGTTAAGATAAATATGAAAAATAATCTTTTTAGGAAAGGATTAGTTATTGTAATAATAATGTTTTTTGTTGGAGTAAGCATCATCCCATCTATAATATCAGGTGATATTAAAAAAACACGAGCAGATACAACCATGTTAAATATTTGGATTGTTGATGACGAAGGAGATGGGGACTTTACTAGTATCCAAGGAGCAATTGATAATGAAAGCGTCCAAGATAGTGACATAATCGAGGTTTATAGTGGAACTTATAATGAACATATAGTTGTTTATAAAGAACTAAAAATAATTGGATATAATTATGAATATCTAAATGGTGATGATTCGGGAAAACCTATTCTTGATGCGGGAGGTAGTATTGATGTTATTCAAATCGATGCAGATTATGTAACAATAAGTGGTTTTACAATTAAGAATGGTTATTTACCCTATTCAAGTTATTCTGGTATATTTATAAATTCTAAGTATAATATAATCTCTGGAAATAATATTATTGAAAATAATATAGGTTTTACTTTAGAAACAGGCTCATCTAACAATACTATCTGTAACAATATTATTAAGCATAATGGAAGGATAATTCTGCATGAGACTATGAATAATCAAATTTTCGATAACCTGATAGAAGAAAATAATTCGACAGTTATAATTAATTTGGAGTTTGCTAACAATAATAGCATTTTTAGTAACACTATTGCAGATAACAATGAACATCTAGGTACTTGTGGAATTAGCTTATTTACATCATCTAACAATTTCATATATAAAAATAATATCGTAAATAATAATGGTCCAGGAATTTATATATGGCCTGAGAGCTCTAATAATATTATTTATCAAAATATAATTACAAATGACTATTATGCTACCAGTGGTAGAGATGTAGATGATTATGGTATTTATCTTGGATACTATTGTTTTAATAATATTATAACTGGTAATATAATTAAGGGTCACAAATTAGCAGGTATTTTCATTGAGCTATGCTCAAACAATGTTATTATTAATAATGAAATCAGTAATAATGACGAATACGGTATTTATATAACAGTTGGATATAATAATCATATAACTTTAAACAATATCAAAGATAACAAAATTGACGCTAGTTTTATTTTGGAGATTAAAGGTTATATAAACGAATTTAAAAATATATGGAGTAAAAACTACTGGGGGCGAAGTAGATTATTACCTTTACCTATTAAAGGGAAGATGGGATTTCAATTATTAACAATTCCAATTACATGGTTTAGCTTTGATTGGCATCCAGCAAAAGAACCATATGATATACCATTGCTTATAAACTAACCATCTTTTTCCTTTTTTAATTCCATAATGACATTTTTTCAACATTTTTAATATTAACAAAATTGATATCAATATGGTTTTCTTCTATAATTTCTCCAATTAAAAATTTTATTAAAATTTTCAATTTTAAAATAAAAAAGGTCATAATGAAACCATATTGCAAGAATCTCATTATGGAGATACATCAACAGACTACCGTATAAATTCAGAAAGTGAACATTATATAACAAACTTCAAAACCTCAAAAACACCAAAAACATATGTGGTAGATATTTGGAGGAATGATTTTCTAATTAGCAGTTTTGAATTTGAGACAGTGAAATAACAAATCACTCACTCTTTCTTTTTTTTCTATATTCTTTTTTTTGATATTTCTAAATTTTATTTAATGTAAAATCTATCATATTTGTATTAAAATTAAGAATAAATTATGTAAAAATATATTTTTTAAAGGATACATTTTTGCGATTTTTATTAGATTAATTTTCCGAAAAAATAAATGCGATTTTTGAGGTAACAAAAAATTTTTCAGCCTTAAATCACTAGTTGTTTTTTTAAAGTGGAAATGATAATCAGTGTAACAAACCTCTCTTTTTTTCGGGAAGAATTGTCAAACAATGCTTATAAATTACAAAGTAGAAAGTATAGTATAAAATAGTGGAGAAAGTGTGATAAAATGATAAAGACTTACCAGGGGACACATCCATTCGATTTAAAAAAATTAAACAATGACGCATTATATTTGCACCTGCTTCATAAAGGTTATACACCAGAACAAGCAGAAAGAAAAGTTAAGTTAAGAATAATTTCCAAAATGGGAATTAACGAAAGTATGTAATTTAATTTTTTAAAAAAAGTTATAACAATGTTGAAAAATGAAATCAATTTAAAATTAGTGCAGGGGAAGGGATTTGAACACCATTTTAATGGCAAAAATTGATGTTTTCTCCTTTTAAAGCATTAAAAGTGTAGGGGAGATATATAGACTCCAAGTTTAAATCATTTAATTTTTAATTGTTTTTATCCTTGCCTTTCTTTGTATTATTAATGCTAGCAGGGAAATTTTGGATTGTATTTTTCTTAACACATCTGTTAATATCACATCTATTGAATGATTTTTTCGATTTTAATGCCCCTGTCGGGAATGAGCTCTCAATAGAACAATCTCCCCAAGATATTAAATCAGATAAATGGGAGATTTGAACGCCAATTTACCAGCAAGACAATGATTGATAGCGAATAATTCCAACTGCAAAATTTTTCTTCACCCAATTATCTTTTATCTGCCCTTATCCTCCAATATCATAGGGTTTTAATGCTGGACGCCAGTCAAACTGAATTATTATTGGTAATAAAACCAATACTCCTAAAATAGGATAGGGAAGCAATCGTGGTCTATCCCAATAGTTACCAAACCATATATTGGTAAGACGTTGCAGAATGGGAATACCGTAGATAAATTGAGCATGCAACTCGTTATTTATGAAATTATTACGTTTGACGGAGTTGAAGAAAGTCCATATCTGAATTCCAACGTTATTATTCTCAAGGTGATTCCCAATTATTTTATTGTAACTACCTGCCACGTCTATACCAAATTCACTGCATCTCATAATCTTGTTACCTGTGATAGTGTTGTTATTTGACTCCCAAACACAAATACCAGTTTCCACATCAGTGATAATATTATCAGATATTGTGAAAGAACTGCAATTATGAAAATTAATGCCTTGTCGTATTAGACTATGACTTATATTATTGTGAAGTATTTGAATATTGGTTGAATCTTTAGAATATATCAGTGCAGTAACTGTATTATAAATATCGTTATTGGAAAAAATACAATTCTTAGATTTGTAAATAGTAATTATGCAATGACTTGTTCCACCACTATTATCCATGTGAAAACCAGTGACCAGAACTCCCTCTGTCATCATATATCCTATCACGAAATCTTTTCCTT
>Ga0315291_10002857_pt1 | contig 22452 bp, 21 predicted proteins | sample YL17G12_20_MG_FD_203070 | JGI IMG/M metagenome (GOLD analysis project Ga0315291, IMG submission 203070) | Sediment microbial communities from Yellowstone Lake, YNP, Wyoming, USA - YL17G12_20 | ecosystem: Environmental > Aquatic > Freshwater > Lake > Sediment | place: USA: Wyoming | collected... | reverse complement strand
CTATAACTACGACCGGCAGAGGGAGATCGTGGCCCTGGGGCGCAAGGTCTGGGAGGACACGCTCGGGGAAGCGCCCATCACCTTCCGGCCGGGCTTCTTCAGCGCGAACGACTACACGTTCCATGTCCTGTGCATGGAAGGCTTCAGGCAGGGCAGTTGCAGCGTGCCCGGGCGCGTGGACGGCGAGCAGTGCAGCATGTGGTTCGGGTGCTATCCGTTTCCCCATCATACGGACCCGCTGGACAGGACCGTTCAGGGGACGATGGAGTTCTATGAGGTGCCCGTGACGAGCGACTGCGACGCGGCCGCTCAACTCAGCTATGAGACATACACTCCGCCGCACCTGCGCATCGAGGAACCGGACATCAACGCGTACGCCCGCGACGTGATCACCCGTCAGCTCGACAAGATGGACGAGGACGAGGTCGCCTCCCGCACCATCAGCTTCGTCACGTCGAACCTGGTCGGATGGGGCAAGAAGGACGATCCCCACGTGGAGAGGCTGAAGAACCTGCTGGACCTGCTCAGGGGCATCGCTCAAGAGAGAGCTTTGGAGCCGTGCTGGCAGCCCCTGGCGGCCCTCCACGAGATATCGGACAAGGAGTTCGGCGCCTGCTGGCGCGATGAGGATGCCGTGTGAGAGCGGCCTTCGGCGCCGCGGGCGACCGGCGTGAGGAGTTCGCATGAACGAACAGAGCGATCCAGGCACCGGGCCGTATGTGGCCCTGCGGTGCCGCGGCTGCGGCGCAGGCCTCCGTGCGCGCGCCTGGCGGGAGGGCATGGCGTGCCCGCACTGCCGTGGCAAGGACGTGCGGCCGGTGCCCGCGCCGGGCGGCGCCGTGGACTACATCGTGGCCGACCGCCGTCAGGGCACGACGGCCGCGGACGTGATGTTCGCGGAGTGGGCCAAGTGGTGCGGCTACGTCACGGCTAACCAGTGCAACGCGGCCGTGCATCGGCAGAACAGCGAGCTCCAGTCGGGTCAGACCGCCCGGCCCATCCATGAGGTCATGATCTCGCTCGGCTCCCTCGACGAGAAGACTGCCGACGGCCTGCTCCGTTTCCTGGCGCTGCGACGGCCCGATGCGAACGATGACGACTTCGCGGCCAGACTGCTCCGCCGGGACGACGTGGACAGCGATGCCGTTGAGAAGGTCCGCACGCTCCAGCGCGAGATGGCCGGCAAGCGCAACGAAGTCCCTCCCATCGCGCAGCTTCTCGTGCAGAAGCGCGTCATCAGTGAGGCGCAGATGCTGGAGCTGCTCCAGGAGCAGGCCAAGGATGGCGCCGGCGCTCTGAAGGCTGCGCTCGACGTGAGCCGTGCGCCGGTGAAGGAGAAGGTCGTTGAGAAGATCACGCGCCGCGTCGCCGCGTCGCCGCTGACTCCGCGCAACGCGGCGGCCGTCCTGGGCCTTGTGGTGCTCGTCGCAGCCGTCTGGGCCTGGCGGCTGCGCGGACCGGTGGTGCTGGCGTACGGGCAGTGCACGGCGTGCGGCGCGTGGGTCGCTATTCCTTGGAACCCGAGGGAATGGCCGGCCATCTGCCCGCGATGTCACATCAGGGCGGTCCTCTTCGCCGTGAAGTGCCCCAACGGGCACGTGTTCCTGCGCAGCAGCCCTGACGGCCGCGAGCCGTGCCCGGTGTGCCACGCCGACTTCGGGCGGCCGCTCACCCAGCGGGACTTCGAGCGCGTCCTTCAGGAACCGGCGAAGCCACGGGCCAGCTCTCAGCCCGTCAGCAGGCCGGCCCCCGTTCGGCCTTGAGGCGCTCCACTGCCATGTGCGCCTGCCGCGTCGGCTCCGGCAGGCGGCAGCCCCGGCCGCAGTCCAGGACGGCCTGCCGCGACGTCCCGAAGTCGGCCAGGTGGCCGGGGCTCACGAACACCGGTTTCACCAAGTCCCTTGTGCGGAGCACCACTCCGATCTGCTCGCCCGCGTCCAGCAGCGGGGCTGAGTCACCGCGGCGGGGGCCGGGTTCTGCATGTTCGCCGATCAAGCGGCTCTTGGCGCAGCCCACCGTCGGCACCCCAAGCCAGAGGCCCATGTGGGATGCCAGGCCGCAACGCCGCGGATGGGCGAAGCCCTGACCGTCGAAGATGACCACGTCGGGCACGCGGACGAGCTTCTGGAACGCCTTCAGCACCGGGGGCCCTTCACGGAAGGTGAGCAGTCCCGGCACGTAGGGGAAGCGGGCGGCCTCCCTGGCGGTCGCGCGCTCCGTCAGCTCCATCCCGGGCAAGCGGAACACAAGCACGGCGGCGAAGACCGCGCCGGAGGCCCGGTCGAAGGAGACGTCCACCCCGGCCACCAGCGTGAGCCGCCGCGGCAGCGGCCTTAGCCTGACCCGCCGCGCCAGTGCGGCTTGGATGGACCGCGCTTCGGCGGGCGTCACGTCCCAGCGATGTAGCTTCCTCAACTCCATCTCCAGCCCGCCAGCCTACGCCTTGCGGGGGTGCGGCGCAATGTGCGCCCTTGACAATCCGCGCTGTGCGCCTATCATCGGGTGTGAGGCCGTGTTCGGCTCCGACTGGCGGGGAAGGCCAATGGGACAGGACGCAAGGGGACTTGCCCAAGCGGTCGGTTTCTGGGACGGCGTCTTTCCGGCGCCTCAGCACAAGCTGATCGCGCGCTACCTGTCCGCCCTGGAGCCGGAGCTTCTGACTCATCTGTCGTGCTGCGGCAGCCTGGCGGAGCCAGCGCGGCACGCAATCGGCGCGGGCGAACGCCGCATCCGGCCCCTCGTGGTCCTGGGCGCCTGCGATGCCCTCGGCGGCGACTGGCGCCGGTCCGTCCTGCCGGCCGTCGCCGTGGAGTTCGTCCACACCGCGAGCCTCGTTCACGACGACATCATTGACCTCTCGCCGACGCGGCGAGGCGTGCCGGCCGTCCACGCCAAGATGGGAATGCAGACGGCGCTGCTGACGGGGGACGTCCTGTGCTTCCTGGCCATTGAACTCTCGGCCAACGTCCCGGGCGTGTCGGCGGTGCTCGCGCAGGCGTGCCGCGAGATGTGCATCGGGGAGGCCATGGCTGAGGGGCTCGAAGCGGCCGACAAGAAGACGGCGAGCCTGTTCGCTGCCGCCGCGGAGATCGGCGGCCTGGGGGCCCGGGCCGAGCTGACGCCCCTGGCCGACCTGCGACGCTACGGCCGCATGCTCGGCATGGCCTATCAGCTCAGAGACGACCAGCTCGACGGCGAGGGCGTCGCCGATCCGCTTCCGTACTCCGAGAAGGCCTGCGCCGCCATCCAGGAGTTGCCGGCGGGCGACGCGCGCGAGCTTCTGCGCGGCCTGGCCGAGTTCGCCGCCCGCCGCGCCAAGTAGCGCCCTCACCGGATCAGCCGCAACGGTATCGGATAGCGGTACGCCTGCCCGTTGTAGGCTTTGACGGACGCGACGAAGATGAAGGCCAGGTCCGCCAGCACCCAGACCCATCTCAGAACCGCGCCAATGAGCGGGATGAGGAGCAGCACGATGCCGACGGCCGTCATGACGATCTGGAAGTTCACGGACTCCTTCCCCTGGTCTTCCACGAGGGCGTAATCCGCGCCCTTGAGCAGCCAGACGATCAACGGCCCTATCAGGTTCCCACCGACCACGATCCCCGCCGGTGCCGTGGCGAACATGAGCAGCGCGGACGCGTGACAGAGCGCCGCCCATCTGCGCGCCGCTTGCGTCGCATCGCCAGCCATCGCTCGCATCCTCCTTGTGAGCCAGCGCCGGCCGCGCTACTTCACCCCCAGATAGCGCGCGGCCCTGAGGAGCCCGTCCGTGGACGCGCCCAGGTAGAGGCGGTCGTCCGCCCGCACCTCCAGGTCGCCCCGGCGGATGATGAACTGGCCGGTGGACGGGCGGAACAGCCCCACGATGACGCAGTCCTGCGGGAAATCGTCGTCCTTCGTGATCTGTACGATGGTGCGGCTGGCGGCGCGCGACTTCTCCGGCACCCGCACGAACACAATGCGCGCCTGCGCCTCGCCGAAGCTCGCCACCTCCTTGATGGGCGTCTCCTGGATCTCCCATACGAACTCGTTCAGGTACATCTCCACGCTGTCGAGCGCCCTGGTCACGCCCGCCAGGCGGTACGGTTCCTCGTACCGGGGGTCCCTCATGCGGGCGACGATCTTCCGGACGCCCATGTGCTTGGCCAGCAGCGCGAAGCACAGGTTGTCGCCGTCGTCGCGCATGGCCGCCGCAGCGCAGTCGGCCCTCTCCACCTCGGCCTCTTCGAGGGTGGCGATGGAGGTGGCGGACCCGCAGATGGCGTGCGCTCCGATCTGCGAGTAGACTTGCTCGCAGATGTGACGTTCCGCCTCGATCACCGTCACGTCGTGCTTGCCTGCCACCAGACGTCTGGCCAAGCCGCGTCCCACCAGCCCGGCCCCTGCTATGACTATTCGCATCTGAGTTCTCCTCCTGTCCGGGCGCAACACAAGCCCTACCGCCACGTCCTGCCGCTGAAGAAGATCAGCACGGGGATGATCTCGAGCCTGCCGGCCAGCATCGCAGCTATGTGGACCAGCTTCACGGTCGCCGGCAGATGGACCGTCTGCTGGACGGAGAGATAACTCGGCCCCACGTTGCTCACCGCGCTCAGGGCCGCCGAGCCGCTCGCCAGCGCCTCATGGCCGCTGAGCGCAGCCGTGACGGCCGCTCCGATCACCGCGACAAACAGCCAGGCGAACAAAAGGCCCGCCGTGCTGTTCACTTCCGAATGCGACACGGGCCGGCGGTCCAGCAGCAGCAGTTGGACTTCACTGCCGGGCTTCAGCATGCCGCGGACCTGCTGGACCATCAGCTTCCAGAGGACAACGATCCGGGTCACCTTCAGCCCTCCCGCCGTGGAACCCGCGCATCCGCCGACGAGCATCAGCACCAGGAACACCTGCCGCGCAAGCGGCGTGAAGTACTCCGAGCCGATGTCCCGCGTGCCGAAGCCCGTGGTCGTGCCGATGCTCACGACCTGGAACAGGCTGTGCCGCACGGTCTCGCCCATCAGGGCTCCGTTGCCGCGGAGCGCATGAAGCCGCGAACCCGCGACCAGCACGAAGGCCACGGCCAGGATCATCCACCAGGCCCGCATCTCGTCGCTGTCGCACAGCGCCTTCACGCTGCCCTTCAGGAGCCGGTAGTGGACCAGGAAGCTGGTCCCGCTCACCCACATGCCCACGATGATGACGTACTCGATGAGGGCGTGATGGGCGTAGCCGGCCTGCTCGAAGTAAGCGACGCCCGCGTCATGCGGCGAGAACCCGCCTCCGGCGATCGTCGTCAGAGAGTGCATGACGGCGTCGTACACTCCCAGGCCGCACAGGCAGAGGGCCACGGCCGTCAGGACCGTCCACAGCACGTAGATGGCCCAGACCACCTTCAGCGTGTGCCAGACGCCCGGCGCGATGCGCGGGCCCTCGATCTTGCTGCTCTCCGCTCCCAAGAGCCTGTGCGAGAAGCCGCCCTCGAACACCAGCGCCATGAAGAAGGTCAGGATGCCCAGCCCGCCTATCCACTGCGTCAGCGACCGCCAGAGAAGCAGCGAGCGAGGCATCGCGTCGAGCCCTGTCAGCACGGTCGCGCCGGTCGTCGTGAAGCCGCTCACGGCCTCGTAGTAGGCGTCGAGGTAGCTGATCCTCAGGTGCAGGGCGAACGGCAGCGCCCCGACCGCGCTCACCGCGACCCAGCCGAGCACGCAGATAAGCATGGCCTCCGTGTTGCCTACGGACTGGCGGCCCGGCCAGCGCTGCGTCTCCCAGCGGCAGGCAGCGCCCAGGATGAGCGAGACGAAGATGGGCACCGCAAAGGTCCCGCGCCTTACGTCCTGGCCTCCTCCGGACACGACGAGGGAGTAGAACAAGGGCACCAGCAGGACCAGGCCGAACACGAACAAGATCGTTCCGACGTAGGTGAGGACGACCTTCAACCGCCCGAAGCGGAACTTCATGCAGGCTCCCTTTGAACCGGCGGCGCACCCGAATCCGCAACATTGTAAATGTGTCGGGAACCCAGTTGCAATGAGTCGGCTGCCGCGCCGGAGCGGTTCCTTGACCGCCGCACGGAAGCGGGTACAATCCGACTGTGGCGCCCGTGGCTTGCGCCATTTGGCTCGCAGGGACACGAAAGCGGATGGCCGGCAGCTCGGAAGCTTGGGAGCCGTTCGAGTTCGGGAGCGGTGCGGCCATCGTGGCCCATCCCGACGACGAAACCATTTGGGCGGGCGGCCTGATCCTGATGCACCCGCGCTGCCGGTGGACGGTGCTGGCCCTGTGCCGGGCGAGCGACGCGGACAGGGCGCCGAAGTTCCGCCGCGCACTCAAGGCGCTCGGGGCTTCGGGCGACATGGGCGACCTGGACGACCGCCCGGACCAGGCCCCGCTGGCGGATGCGACCGTGGGCGACGTTGTGGCCTCCATGTTGCCGGGTGCGCCGGACTTCGGGCTCGTGGTGACCCATGCGCCCGGCGGCGAGTACACCCGGCACCGTCGGCACGAGGAGACGAGCCGGGCGGTCGCCGCGCTCTGGCGTGACGGCGCGCTGGGCGAGTGCCGCCTCTGGATGTTCGCCTACGAGGACGACGGGGGGCGGCGCCTCCCGCGCGCCGTCGCCGGCGCACATCTGATCCGCAGGCTGCCCGAGGACGTCTACCGGGCCAAGCGCGCGATCATCACGGACATCTACGGCTTCGCCCCGGACAGCTTCGAGGCGAGGACGACGCCGGAGACGGAGGCGTTCTGGCGCTTCGACTCGCCGGCGTCGTACGAACGGTGGCTTGCGCGTGACAGGTAAACAAGGATGAAGATCCTGGTGCTCTACGATTACCCGCCCTCGCCGGGCGGGCTCGCCACGCAAGGCGACCTTCTGTACAAGGGGCTCGCGGAGGTCGGCGTGGACGTGCACGGCGTGCACTTCGAGTCGTCTCAGGAAAAGGACTGGTACTACCGCTGGTTCGAGCCGGACGTGGTCGTCGGGGTCGGCTACTGGGGCCACACGCCGCACCTCGTCCTTCACCCGCAGCGCTATGGGGTCGCGGCGGTGCCGTGGCTGGTGGCCGACGGCTACATCGGGAACTACCAGGAGACGCTCAACGCCCTGCCCCTGATCCTGGTGACCTCGACGTGGGTCAAGGAGGTCTACGTGCGCGACGGCCTCCACGGCGGGAACATCGAGGTCCTGCCCGTCGGGTGCGACACGGATTCCTTCGTCCCCCGGGACCGGAGCGATCCCAAGATATCCACGGTGCGGGAGGCCCTCGGAGTCGCCCCGGACCAGGTCATGATCCTGACCGTGGGAGGCGACGCCGCGTCCAAGGGCGCGCAGGAGGTGATGCAGGCGCTTGCCATTATTGACAAGGAAGCGCCGGATTGGAAGTACGTCTGCAAGGTCTGGCCCCAGCCCCGCACCTACCGGCAGAACCTGGCGGACCTGCAGCTTGCCACCGACCTCGGCATTGAGAAGAACGTCGTCTACACGACGAACGTGGTCTCGCGCAACTTCATGCCCTATCTCATGGCCTCGTGCGACATCTACGCCGCGCCTTCGCGCCTGGAGGGCTTCGGCATGCCTCAGGTGGAGGCGGGCGCCTGCGGCAAGCCCGTCCTCGGCATGAGGGCGATGGGCATGCTCGACACGCTTGTGCACGGCGAGACGGCTTTCCTGGCCGGCATCGCGCAGGAGGTCCGCATCGGGGAGGCCGTGCTCGGCAGGGAGTCCGGCTACGAGGACGGCCACCGCGTCGTCTTCGAGCCGCCGCGCACGGTTGACTACCGGGCCAGCGTGCACGATATCGCCCACGGCCTGCTGGATCTGATGCGGGATGCCGAGCTGCGCAGGAAGATGGGCGAAGCCGCGCGCAAGAGGGCAGTGGAGTTGTTCGACTATCGAGTCGTCGCCAGGAAGCTCCTAAGGATCCTCTCCGACCGACTGGGGATCGAGTAGAACGTGAAACCGACACTGTACGCCGCCGTCGAAGAGACTAAGAGAGCAGCTCTCGAAGTCCTGCGCCACAACGCGCACGGTCCTTGCCGTGGTCTGCCGCGGGCTGCTGGCTGGGGCTATCCCGAGCCGTACACGCGCGACCTCATGATCTCAGCGCTCGGCATCCTGGCGGTGGGGGACGAGTTGCTCGTCGGCCAACTGCGTCGCGTGCTGGAGGCGCTGGCGCATAACCAGAGCCCCCTCGGGCATATCCCGGGCCTGGCTCACGACCGCGAGGTGCGGGGCGCCAGCGACACGACGCCCCTGTTTCTCATCGGCGCCGCACTCTACAGGAGGTCCACCGGCGAGTCGCGTTTCCTGGACGAGGCGGTCCAGAAGGCATTGCGCTGGATGGAATACCAGAGCCCCGAGGACCGCGTGATCGTGGCGCAGGAACCGACCAGCGACTGGCGGGACGAGCAGTGGGTCCCCGGCTTCGGCCTGTATGTGAACGCGTTGGTCTACACCTATCTGCGCCTCTACGGTCAGAACAAGCGCGCTGCCGCGCTGCGCGGACTGATGAACAGCCTGACGATCACCGGCAGCGAGCGGCACGGGCACGAGGGCCTCGCCCTGGCCCGCAAGCCGTACTATGCACTCTGGTGCTACAAGCTGTACAGCAGCGAACGGTTCGACCTGCTCGGCAACAGCCTTGCGATCCTTTCCGGCATCGCCTCGCCTTCCCGGGCCGAGTCGCTGGTCTCCTGGGTCGAGGCGGAGTGCGATGCCATGCGGGGCAGGGGAGAGCTTGCCCTGGACCTGCCGCCGTGCCTGTTTCCGTTCATCCTTCCGGAGCATCCGGACTGGCGTCCCCGGTACGAGAGGTACGGTCGGCCGGGCGACTACCATAACGGCGGCGTCTGGCCCTTCATCTGCGGCTTCTACGTGGCGGCTACGGTTGCGGCTGGACGGCCTCGGCTGGCCGAGCAGAAGCTGGCCGCGCTGACGGAGCTTATGCAGCCCGCTGCGGACCCCGCGCTTTCCTTCGGCTTCAATGAGTGGTTCAAGGCCCAGAACGGCCTGCCGCGCGGCCAGGACTGGCAGACCTGGTCGGCGGCGATGTACCTTTACGCTGCGACCTCAGTCGAGCGCGGCAGGACGCCCTTTCTCGACGAAGTCCGCCGCCGGACGGCGGCGCGCCGCCCGAAGGAGCGCCCGCAGACCTCCTGATCTGCCTCAGGGACACCGATCATGCCCGGGTCACGTGACAAGAAACTGGATGAGCTTCAGAAGCGGCTGCGCTGCCGGTTCAAGGACGCGCGCATCCTGGCGAACGCGCTAAGGCACGCCTCCGCGAGCGAGGGCGAACTCTCGAATGAGCGCCTGGAGTTCCTGGGGGACGCCGTGGTGGGCCTGGTCGTGTCAGACTGGGCCTACCGGCAGACGCCGGCGATGTCCGAGGGGGACATGACGCTGATCAAGTCCGCCGTGGTCAGCCGCCGCACGCTGGCGAAGCTGGGAGGGTCGCTCGCCCTCGGGGACTTCCTCGAGGTGGACCAGGGCCTTAAGCGGCGCAAGCGCATTCCCGTATCGCTGCTGGCGAATGCCTACGAAGCCGTGGTCGGCGCGGTGTTCGTGGACGCCGACTTCGGGCCCGCTGCGAAGTTCATCCTGCGCACGCTTGGCCCCGAGCTGAAGCAGGCCCTGGCGGGACGGCAGGCCTTGAACCATAAGGCCATGCTCCAGCAGTGCGCCCAAGCGGAGGGGAAGGGGAGCCCCCGTTACAGCGTGGTCCGTTTCGAAGGGCCGGAGCATGAGCGGCGCTACCTCACCGTGGTGCACATCTGCGGCGAGGAATGCGGCGGCGGCTGGGGCCCCACCAAGAAGGCTGCCGAGCAGAACGCCGCCCGCAGCGCGCTCGACAAGTGCTACCCGGGATGGGCGAAGCGGAAGAACGCCTCCGCGGGCAAAGCGCGACGCGGCGGACCCGTCAAGGATGCCCGCCCAGGTTAAGCTTGCGCAACTCCTGCACGAGGTCCGCCAGCGCTCGCCCCAGCGCCTCGTCCCAGCCCTTGACGAGGGCACCCGGGCCGCTTTCCGCCAGGGGCACTTCCATGCGGTAGCCGTCCTGGGCGACGATGCGAGGCGCGTTTCCCTCCATCCTGAGCAGGAAGACCCCCAGCTCCAGCACGGCCTTGGGGGCCGCTCCGTCCCGGTAGTCGCCGTACAGGGAGACGACATTCCCGTCCAGGACGTATTGCGCCTGCGGGGTGCCCGCCGCATCCGGCAGGGCCTGTGCGCCGAGGACGCGGCTGAACAGCCCGGTCGCCGCGAGGAACTGCTGCGTCTGCCCGGTCACTTGGTCGGCCGGCGAGGCGGAGAAAGCGTTGTAGAAGTCGCACTCGTACGTCGAGTCGCCCGTCCGGTAGACGAACTCGCTTCGCTCGTAAGGCGCCGATATCTCGAACCTGCGCACCAACAGGATCGGTGCGGATTCGGCCGGCTTCGCCGCTAAGGGAGAGGGAACCTGTATCGCGTAGTAGCGCCGCTCGGCAGAAGCGCTCGTGAGGCCCGTGCAGCCGCTCGTCAGGGCCCCAACCAGCACGGCGACGCACGTCGCCGCCATAGGAGCCTCTAACAGGACCCGGCCGGAGGCGCAACGCGGTTCACGCGGGGTCCTGTTAGAGGCTCTAAGCAGCCTGCCGTTTCGTGTCATCTCGTCGGCTCCCTCTGAGGCCATGCCGCACGCGGCGCTGAGGCGCGGCGCTCCGCCCTCACCCGGCCGTCCTGCGGCAGTACTCGCTCACCCACCGCACCTTCTCTACGCCCGACTCGTCTACGCCTTCCGGCAGCTCGTCCGAGATGCCCAGCACCAGCCGCGGATGGAACAGCTCCACGACTTTCTCCGCGCACTCCTGGACCCTCTCGATGGGGTAGTGGGGAAGGAAGTAGACGGCGGGTATGCCGTCGAGCACCACCTTGTCTCCTATGTGCTCCTTGATCTGCTCCAGGCTCACGTCGCCCTGGGGCAGGGGAGTGAGCGCCTCCAGGCCGTCGAACGGCATCCGCGACAAGTACTTCAGGAGGGTCTTGAAGTAGCCGTCCAGATGCATGTGCGAGTAGATGCCGGCCCTCCGCAACTGCCCGGCGCGGTTCTCATACCACGGCATCAGGTACCGTTCGAAGTACGCCGGCGAGAGCAGATGGTCGTGGATGTTCTCGCCGAAGTTCAGGATCCTGACTTTGCCGTAGGCAATGATCTGCTCGTAGAGCTGGTCATATGACCTGTCTATGGCGGCCATCAGGTCCTCGACCTCGGCCGGCGCGTCCGCCAGGGCGTAGATGAAATCGTGCAGCTTCATCCACGACTGGCAGAGGGCCTGGTAGGGGCTCTTGGGCACCCAGAACTGGGGCTCGCCCCGGTCGCCGATGAAGCGGCTTCCTTCCTCGAAGCTCTCCGGCACGAAGCTATATGTGCTCCGCTCGATGAGCCACCTCAGGGCTTTCAGGTCCTGGCGAGTCTTGGCTGCGAACTCGATCGTGCGCCACGTCTTGTCCACGGTCTCCCGTGTCCGCTCCACCAGCGCGCCGTGCGGCGTCTCCGTGATCGTCAGCACGTCGCCGTCCGGCTGCCGCTCGTAGCGGACCTTCACCTTCTCCGTGTAGGAGTGCTTCACGGCCTCCGGCACCCCGGTGTAGTAGTTGATGTACCGCATGGACAGGTCCAGGTCGTCGTAGACCTCCAGCAGGCTCTTGTACTGGAGGCCGGGCGGCAGCTTCCCGAACTCCTTGTGCCAGGCGTACCACGGCTCCATGCGCGGCTGGAAGAGCACTTGGGGCACGGCCTTGCCCTGGAATACGCGCAGGTTAAGCTCCCGCTTGGTCAGGCGTTCCTGTCTTGCGGCCATGTGTGCGGTCTCTGCGTGCCTGCAAGGCGCGTCGTTGAAGGAGGCCGCCCGCAGCCCCACGCCGCGGACGTTCGCGATACGTTACCAGCGGTCACGGGCCGAATCAATGGCGCACGACACGGCCAGCGGCGGCGGGCGCAAGGGCACGGCTTTGACCGGTTCCGCTGGGCCGGCTATAATCCGCACAGCCCGTCGTGGCGGGCTTGCGAGCACACTGTGCAATGCGAGGCGTCGGCGCACCATGTTCGAGCATGTCAAGAGCGCCGCTCCCCTGAAGCTCGGCTATCTGCCTACCCACCGTTGGGCTGTCTTCAGCATCGAGGCCGCGAAGGCGCAGAAGTCCGCCATTGAGAGGAAGCTCCGCGCCCTGAGCGTGGATTTCGTCGGCCTGGACGGCCTGAACAAGCACGGCCTGCTCTACGACCCCGCGGACGCGGACGCCGTTGTGGACCGGTTCCGGAAGGAGCGCGTGGACGCCGTCTTCGCCGCCCACTGCGACTTCGGGACCGAGGTCGCAGTCGGGCGCGTCTGTAAGGCCCTGAACAAGCCGATCCTTCTCTATGGCCCGCGGGACGAGGCGCCGGCGCCCGACAGGGCCCGCGAGCGCGACACGCAGTGCGGCCTCTTTGCCACGAGCAAGCTCCTCAGGCGCCTGGGCCTGCCGTTCACCTACGTCGTCAACTGCCGCCTGGAGGACGCCGTCTTCGCGCGGGGCCTGGACGTCTTCCTGCGCGCCGCCAACGTGGCGCGCTCCGTGCGCAGCGCGCGCATAGGGCAGATAGACACGCGCCCGGCGCCGTTCACGAGCACGATGTTCAACGAAAGCGAACTCCTCGAGCGCTTCGACGTTCAGGTCATCCCCACTGCCCTCAGCGACATCACCGAGCACGTGGAAGCCCGCCTCGAGTCTGAGGACGTCGCCGCCGAGGCGGCCGCTATCCGCGCCAGAGTGGACGCGAGCGCTCTGACCGACGACGGCCTCTGCCGCGTCGCCTCGCTGAAGCTCGTGCTCATGGACTGGGTCCGACAGAACAGACTCGATGCCGTCGCCATCCAGTGCTGGCCGACCCTTCAGGACCTTATCAGCGTCTGCTCATGCTTCGTGGACGGCGAGCTGACCGATCTCGGCGTGCCGGTCGCCTGCGAGACCGACGTGAACGGCGCCGTCACTGCCCTCGCTCTTCAGGCGGCAGCCAGAGGCGAGAGCGCCACCTTCTTCGCGGACCTGACGATCCGTCACCCGGAGGACGACAACGCGGAGCTGCTCTGGCACTGCGGCCCGTTTCCGCTTTCGCTGGCGCATCCCGACTCGCGCCCGTGCATCACAGGCCATTACATGCAGGCCGGCCGTTCGCCGGCGGTCGGCATGTGGCGGCTCAAGGACGGCGACATCACGATCGGCCGCTTCGATGGCGACCGCGGCGAGTACCGCTTCCTCGTGGGCCACGCGCGGACCTGCTCTGGCCCGGCCACTCCGGGGAACTACGTCTGGGCGAGGGTCCGCAACTGGCCGCTCTGGGAGGAAAGGCTCATCTACGGGCCCTATATCCATCACGTCGTCGGCGTCTACGGGAAGCTCGCCCCGGCCCTCTACGAGGGGCTTAAGTACCTCGGCGTCCAGCCCGAGCTGATCGAGCCCACGCAGGACGAGGTCCGGGCTTACCTACGCGGCCAGAAGGACCTCTGAGACGCCGGGGCGGCGGACAAGGTGAGCATGGTACAGGCGCCACAACGCCGGTTCGTCGAGCAGGGCTGCCGCCCGTTCGCCTTCCTGAAGGCGGTGGCGGACCGCGAGTGCCCCGCGCTGCTCGAAAGCTCGCTGCGCTCAACGGCCCTAGGCGCTTGGTCCATCCTCTGCTGGGACCCGTTCGAGAGGATCACGTGCCGCGGCGGCGAGGTCGAGGTGGCGGACCTGCGAAGCGGGGGCGCACGCATCCTGGCCGGGGACCCCTTCCGCGCCCTGTCTCAGGAGTTCGGGCGTCACCGCCTCCCCACGCCGCCCGACTTCGGCCTGCCGTTCGCGGGAGGGGCCGTCGGCTACTTCTCCTACGACCTCAGGCACCGCGTGGAGCGGCTCCCGCGCCGGTGCGATTACGACCTCGACGTCCCTGAGTTCGACCTCTGCCTGTACGACCGGGCGCTCATCTTCGACCATCGTCGGAACATGACCGAGTGGGTCGGCCTCGCAGACGCCGACTCCTCCATCCCGGAGCCCGTGGGCCGCGAGGAGGCCGAGGACGTTACGCCGGTCCGCCTCACGTCGAACTTCACGCGCCAGGGCTATCTTGACGCCGTCTGCCGCGTCAAGGAGTACATCGCCGCGGGCGACATCTTCCAGGCCAACCTCTCGCAGCGCTTCGCGGGCGTCTGCCCCTCGGACGGCCTGGCCGTCTACTCCCGGCTCCGCTCGGTGAACCCGGCGCCGTTCGCCGCTTACCTCCGCTTCCCCGGGCTGGAAGTCATCTCGTCCTCGCCGGAGCGCTTCCTCCTTCTGGACGGCGCCCACGTGACCACGCGCCCCATCAAGGGCACACGCCCCCGCCGCGAGGGCGACGCGGCTTTCAACCGCGCCATGATGGAAGAGCTGCGCCGCTCGGCCAAGGATCACGCGGAACTCACCATGATCGTGGACCTGGAGCGCAATGACCTCGGCCGCGTTTGCAGCTACGGGTCCGTCCGCGTCGCCGAGCACGCCGCCATTGAGACCTATCCCACTGTCTTCCACCTCGTCTCGACGGTCGCGGGCGAGCTGTACCGCAGGGAGCACGACGAGTTTTCGCTCCTGAGGGCCGTGTTCCCGGGCGGCTCGATCACCGGGGCTCCCAAGATCCGCGCCATGGAGATCATCGAAGAACTCGAACCGCACGCCCGGGGCCTCTACACGGGCGCCATCGGCTACATCTCATTCCACGGCCGCATGGACCTGAACATAGCCATCCGCACCGTCGTCAAAGTGGGCGACCGCGTCTACCTGCACGTCGGCGGCGGCATCGTTGCCGACTCGGACCCCGTGCTCGAATACGAAGAGACGCTCCACAAAGGGAGGGCGCTCTTCGACGCGCTCCGCGCCAGCAACTACGACCTCATTATGCAGACGGCCTTCCATGAGCAACGCTGAGCACGCCGTCCCTGGCCTGCGCGTCTACCTGAACGGCCGCATCCTCAGCGCCGCCGAGGCCCGCGTCGCGCCCTCCGACAGGGGGTTCCTGTACGGCGACGGCTTCTTCGAGACCACGCGCGTCATCAGGGGTGCGCCTCTGTTTCTGCTGCGGCACCTGGACCGGCTCGCATCCTCTTGCGCGGCATGCGGCTTCGGCAGGCCTTTGGACGTGCAGGCGCTCGACGCCGGCGTCCGTCGGCTCATCGAGGCGAACCGGGTGTCGGAGGGCTATCTTCGCATCACGGTCACGCGCGGGCTCCACGGCGGTCGGCTGGACGAACTCGCTACCGACGCGCCGACGGTCTTCGCCGATGCCCGTCCGATGACGCTGCCTCCGCTCGACGACGTCCCGCCCATAACGCTCGCCAGGTCGCCGTTCGCGCGAGACGAGCGCTCCCCGCTTGTCCGTCACAAGAGTCTCAGCTACCAGCTCAACGTGCTCGCGCTGGCCGAGGGCCGGCGCCGTGGCGCCGACGAGGTGTTCTTCCTGAACTCGCAGGGCCAGCTCACGGAGGGAGCCATCACAAACCTGTTTCTGGTGCGGGCCGGCGTCGTCTGCACGGCCGATATCGCCTGCGGCCTGCTCCCCGGGGTGACGCGCCAGGTGATCCTGGAGCTCTGCGCGGAGCACGGCGTGCCAGCAGCCGTCAGCGTCTTCACGGAGGCGGACCTGCGGGAGGCGGACGAAGTCTTCTGCACCAATTCCCTCCGCGGTCTAATGAGCGTAACAAGTATCCTCGAGTACCCTGAGAAGTCTCTCTCAGCCTGCCCTGTGGCATCGCGCCTCCGGGCGCTTTACGCCGAGCGGGCCTCTGCGCCGCGCTGAGGGCTGCCCGACGGGCCAGCGGAGTTTGACTCACTGGTCCAATCGTGCTATCCTTGATGGGATACGTGTGCGCGCCCTGTCACGCAGGGCGCACCGGGCGTGCGGTACCAGCGCAAGTCCTTTATGGGCGCGCACTTAGCGCCTGCGTTGGCGGCCATGCCGTGCGACGGAGGTGATAGGCGTTGGCGAGCAAGAGTCAAGCAGGCTCCGCAGCGGTCCAGGTCGAGGTCTGTCCTACCTGCCAGGCTGCGTGCCCCGTAAGGACGGACACGCGGGCCTACGTTGAGCTGATCGCGCAGGGCCGTTACGAAGAAGCCTTCGAGAAGATCCGCCAGTTCAACCCGTTCCCTTCCGTTTGCGGCTTGATCTGCCATCACCCCTGCGAGGAGAAGTGCCGGCGCCAGGACGTGGACGAGCCCGTGGCGCTCCGCAACCTGAAACGCTTCGCTGCCGAGCAAGCCTTGCGCTACCGCGAGCGTGTCAGGCAGAAGGCGCCCGTCACGCGTTCGGAGACGATCGGCATCGTCGGCTCCGGCCCCGCAGGTCTGACCGTGGCGCACGACTGCATCGAGCAGGGGTTCGCTGTCACCGTCTATGAGTCGCTGCCGAAGCCGGGCGGCTTGCTCGCCTGCGCGATCCCCAAGTACCGCCTGCCGGAAGAGGCCCTTCAGCAGGACCTGGACGACATAATCGCTCTCGGCGTGGAGATCAGGACCGGCGTCAGCGTAGGCAAGGACATCGGCCTCCAGAAGCTGCGGGAGCGGCACGGCGCGCTCGTCCTGGCCGTCGGGCTCTCGGAAAGCCGCGACCTGCCGCTGGAGAACAGCGGGCATCGCGACGTGCTCCTGGCCATGCCGTTCCTTCGGGCCGCAGCTCTGGGTGAGCCGCCGGAGGTGCGCGACCACGTGATCGTGATCGGCGGGGGCAACGTGGCCGTGGACGTGGCGCGGACGGCCATTCGGCTCGGCGCCCGGACCGTGAAGATGGTCTGCCTCGAGAACGAAGAGGAGATGCCCGCCTGGGACTGGGAGTGCCGCGAGGCCCTGGAGGAAGGCATCGAGATCGTGCATCGGCGCGGCCCGACCAAGGTGCTCACCAGCAATGGGCAGATCACCGGGCTTGTGCTGCGCGAAGTAGCGAGGGTCTTCGATGAGACGGGGAGGTTCTCGCCTGCCTACTTCGACGACCGGCTCAGCACCGTGGACGGCCAGATGGTCATCATTGCCATCGGGCAGCGCTCGGATCTGGGCCTCGTACAGGGAGGCCCCGTCAAGCTGAACGGCCGCGGCCTGCTGGTGTTCGAGCCTGCTACCATGGCCACCTCCGAAAGCGGCGTCTTTGCCTGCGGCGAGGTGGTCACCGGCCCGGGGAGTGCCATCGAGGCCGTCGCCAGCGGGCATCGTGCCGCTACGGCCGTGCTGCAGTACCTTCGGACGGGCCAGGTGCTTCCCATCGAGGAAGAGAAGCCCGAGGCAGTGGCCGAGCTTCCCGAAGACGTGATCCAGAAGGTGCAGCGGATCGAACGGCTTGCGATGCCGACGGTTTCCCCGCAGGAGCGCAAGAGCAGCTTCGACCAGTTCGAGCTGGGCTACAGCGAGCGCGACGCCCTGAAGGAGGCTTGGCGCTGCCTGTCCTGCACGGCGGGCGCGACGGTGAACGAGGACAAGTGCGAGGCGTGCCTGACGTGCCTGCGGGTCTGTCCGTTCGGAGTGCCGGTCGTGGACAACGTGGCGGTCATGGCCTCCGAGATGTGCCAGGCCTGCGGACTGTGCGCCGTCGAGTGCCCCGCCGTGGCGATCAGCATCAAACGCTTCGTCGTGGGCGACATCAGAAACAGGATAGCCGAACTGGTCAGCAGTTCCGACAAGCCGGTCACTCGCGTGGAGATACTGTGCGCGCAGGACCTGGAGACGCGTGAGGAGCTGCGCAGCCGCGTCGTGTCGGACAACGGTCAGGTGATCGCTCGGTTGCCGGTGACGTGTGCCGCCCGAGCGGACGAAGTGGACATGATGAAGCCCTTTGAGCTGGGCGCTGAGACCGTCCTGGTGCGCAGGTGCTCGCGGTGCCGGTATCGCGGCGCGGACGAGCGCCTGGCCAGACGCGTGGCGAGGACCAGGGAACTGCTCGAAGCAGCCGGCGTGAGCGGCGACAGGCTCACGCTGGTCTGAGGGCATTGTCGAAGGAGTCGGCACTATGATCGTAGCGGATGCCAAGCCCCTTGCTGAGGTGTTCGGTTTCATCCAGGCCTACAAGAAGGTCCTTGTCCTGGGCTGCGGGGAATGCGTCACGGTCTGCCACGTCGGCGGCGAGAAGGAGGTGGCCGTCCTCGCCCAGCAGCTTCGGCTCAAGGCGAAGACCGAAGGCAAGCAGATGGAGTTCCTCGAGAACACGGTCCGCCGACAGTGCGACCCCGAGTTCGTGCTCCCCGTTTTGGAGAAACTGGACGGCGTCGAGGCGATCGTGTCCATTGCCTGCGGCGTCGGCGTGAACTTCATCGCAGACCAGCGGCCGCCGATCCCGGTGTTCCCCGGCGTGAATACCACTTTCATGGGCCAGACCATCGAGCACGGGGAATGGGCCGAACGCTGCGCCGGCTGCGGCGACTGCATCCTGCACATCACGGGCGGCATCTGCCCGATCGCGCGGTGCGCCAAGACGATCCTGAACGGCCCGTGCGGCGGCACCAAGGACGGCAAATGTGAGATCAGCACGGCGGAGAGGTCGGTGGACTGCGCCTGGGCGCTCATCGTCGAGCGGTGCAAGCAGCTCGGGACGTTGGACAGGCTGGCCGAGGTGATCCCCGCGAAGAACTGGGCCGCGGCGCGCGACGGCGGCCCTCGCCAGCGCGTCCGCCCGGACCTCAAGATCGCCAAGGAAGAGGCCGAGCCTGCCGCACAGGCGTCGGCCACGTAGCCGCCCCAATCGCGCCTCTGAGGAGACACCGACGTGAAGAGCGGAAGCAACCTCGAAAAGGTCCTGGAAGAGGGTCACTTCGCCGTTACCGCCGAACTGGGGCCGCCCATGAGCGGCAGCGGCAAGGAAGTGAAGCATAAGATCGAGGTCCTGCGCGGCTGCGCCGACGCTTTCAACATCACCGACTGCCAGACGGCCGTCGTGCGCCTGTCGTCCATCGCCAGCGCCATCATGCTCACCCAGGCGGGCGTGGAGCCTGTGATGCAGATGACGACCCGTGACCGCAACCGCATTGCCATTCAGGCTGACATACTCGGGGCCGCCGCCTTCGGCATCAGGAACTGCCTCTGCATCGCCGGCGACCACCAGTCCTTCAGTGCGGCGGGCAGGCTCAAGGGCCACCCCGGCGCCAAGAACGTCTACGACGTGGATTCCATCCAGTTGGTCGGCATCTTGAAGAAGATGCGCGACGAGGGCCTTCTGGAGGGCGGCGATCCCATCGAGGCGCCGCCGAAGCTCTTCATCGGCGCGGCCTGGACGCCTATGGCCGACCCTGTGGAGTTCCGCGTCATCCGCCTGGCCAAGAAGGCGGCGGCAGGCGCTGATTTCATCCAGACCCAGGGCATATACGACGTGAAGCGTTTCGCCGAAGCGATGAGGGCCGCGCGCGACATGGGGCTGCACGAGAAGACCGCCGTCCTGGGCGGCATCATCGTCCCCAAGAGCGCTGCCATGCTCAGGTACATGAACGCCTCCGTGGCCGGGGTGAGCGTTCCCGAGGCGCTCATCAAACGATTCCCATCCGTCAAGAAGGACGCCTCGGCGGAAGAAAAGAAAGAGGCGCGGCGCAAGTCCGAGGAGATCGGCAAGCAGATTGCCGTGGAGCTTATCGAGCAGGTCCGCGCCATCGAGGGCGTGCGCGGCGTGCACATCCAGGCGATCGAATGGGAAGAGGCCGTGCCGCAGATCGTCAAGGCCGCCGGGCTTCTCCCACGCCCCTCTCCGGCGTCGTAGCGGCGTAACGCTGCGTTAGCTGACATGCACCTGACCGGCGCGTCGTGCACCAGGCTGGGTTGGCACTGCGGCTGTATCCGGCGTAAGGGATTCCGAAACGGGCGTCAGGGGACGTCCTCTTGGCTTGCCTTGACGAACGTCGTATCATATACGTGCTGGGGCAGGGGTGCCGTGCCAGGGCTCAGGTGTGTCCTCTATCAGGGGAGGTGAGGCATGTCCGCGGGACGCAAGAGATTAGTGAGCGCGGCGGCAGCCGTCATGCTGCTCGCGGCCGGCTGCCAGACCATTCAGGATAACCCGAAGACGACGCTCGGCGCGGGCGTCGGCGCGGCCGGCGGGGCCATCGTCGGCGGCCTTGCGGGAGGAAGGCGAGGAGCGATCTTCGGCGCCCTCGTCGGCGCCTTTGCCGGCGGCGCGGTCGGCCAGTACTTGGACCATCAGGACAAGACGGCGGCGCAGACCAACGCCGACCGGAACTACGAGCCTGCGCAGGGCGTGCGCCTTGACTTCACGAACGTGACGGCCGACCCGGCGGCGGTCGCGCCCGGCGGAGAGGTTCAGCTGGCCGCGACCTACGCGCTGATGGCGCCCAACGAGCAGCAGACGTTCCCGGTGACGGAGACCCGCACGGTCCTGCTCAACGGCGCGAAGGTCGCCGAGAGCTCCCGCACCGTGGACCGGACGCCCGGCACCTACACGAGCAAGTTGCCCATCACGCTGCCGGGCACGGCGATCAAGGGCACTTACGAGTACACCGTGACGGTCGCCGCCGGCGGCCAGTCGAACCAGTTGGCGTCGGCCTTGAGGGTCGAGTAGCCCAGCAGGCCGGCATCGTACATGGGGGACGCGGGGCCGGGGCGAGAGGGAGGCGCTGCGCCCCGGTCCCTGAGGGCCGGATTCGTGCCGGCGTGCGGGCCGGTTGCACGGGGGTTCGGACGCCCGGGGGAGGCTTGTCCGAACGGGGTCGTTGGCCCTGGACCGGGCGCCGGGACAGGGTCTGCTCTTAGCTGCGTCCGGGAGGGCCTGGCGCAACCGTGAGGAGACCGTCCGCCCCATCCCCGGTGATCTTCACCATCGGTCACTCGACGCGCTCGCTCGATGAGTTCGTCGCGCTTCTGCGCGCGCACGGCATCCGCCGCGTCATGGACGTGCGCAGCATTCCTCGTTCGCGCCACAATCCCCAGTTAAACCGCGAAACGCTGAGCCGGTCGCTGCGCAACCGCCGCATTGCCTATCGGCACGTGAAGGCCCTCGGCGGCCTGCGGCACCCGCGGGCCGACTCGCCCAACACCGGCTGGCGCAATGCCTCGTTCCGCGGCTTTGCCGACCACATGCAGACGCCCGAGTTCGAGAAGGGCCTGACAGGGCTCATCAGGATCGCCGACGACCGGCCGACGGCCGTCATCTGCGCGGAGGCGGTGCCCTGGCGCTGCCATCGCTCCCTCATCGCCGACGCCCTCGGCGTGCGTGGGGTCGCCGTCCGCCACATCCAGAGCCGGTCCGCGGCCAGGGCGCATTCGCTGACCGACATGGCCCACGTCCGGGGGACGCAGGTCACGTACCCTGCTTAGCCGAATGCCCGCGTTGACGGGCACGCTTTCCTGTATGCTATCTGCGAACACATCAGCCGGGACGTTCCATCCGGAGGGCCGCCGTGTCCGACGAGCAGCAGGTGGTGACCGTTTTCGAGGCGACGCAGCCGCTCCAGATCGGCATGGTGAAGTCTGCCCTGGAGCAGGCGGAGATCCCGTTCACCGTCGCCAACGACGTAGTCTCCAGCGTCACCCCGACGGATGGGATGCTGATCTTGGGGTTCCAGGTGCTCGCTCCGGACGCCGAGCGTGCCATGGCCGTCATCCGCGGGCTCGGCTTCGAGCAGAGACGACCCCCGCGCATCGCCCGCGAGGCGCAGCGGGAGGCGGCTGCCGAGGAAGCGGCGCCTCCCGAAGCAGGGGAGACGAAGGCCGAGCGGCCGGCCTTCGAGATGGCCGTCCGCATCCCGCCAGCCGAGGTCATGCAGCGCATCTCACGCGCCCTGAGTGCTGATGGCGCAACTCCATCCGCTGCGCGCGGGCGAGGCGTAGAGGGGATCCGGGGGCAGGCGGCCGGCCTCCGCTTCCGCGTGTGCTCGCGGCATCTGCTCTTCGCCGCGTCGTGCACAGGCAGGATCAGAGCCAGCGAGACAGGGAGCTTGGTACGCGCCAGCTTCGTCGTGCCCGGGCCTGTAACAGCCGGGGTCATCCTCTGGCTGGGGGGGCTTGCGGCCTTGCTTCTGGTCCTGGCCCTGGCGGGGCTGCCCTCCTGGCTGGGCGACAAGGCCGAGCCCGTCCGCATAGTGGTGAGCGCTGTCTCCCTGGCCGGGCTGTTCTTCGCTGCTCTGGGGAAGTTCCTTTCGGCTTGGCGCGAGCGGCGCCTGCGAGCGCAGCTGGAAGGGCTGTTCGCGGACGTGGCTGTGCCGCGAGGGGAGCAGAGGTGAGAACGGCGCACGCGCGGGAGCGTTAGCCGACGCTCGCGTCCGCCAGGTTGCAGCACTCGACGGCGAGCACCTGCGACTTCCGGCTCGTGTCGCGGTAGACGGTCACGCCCTTGCAGCCGAGTTCGTAGGCCCTCAGGTAGACCTCGCGGACATCCTCTGCCGTCGTCTCGGCCGGCAGGTTCAGCGTCTTCGACACGGCGTTGTCCGTGTGCCGCTGAAATGCCGCCTGGACCTGCAGGTGCTGAAGGG
>Ga0315291_10002856_pt1 | contig 22460 bp, 22 predicted proteins | sample YL17G12_20_MG_FD_203070 | JGI IMG/M metagenome (GOLD analysis project Ga0315291, IMG submission 203070) | Sediment microbial communities from Yellowstone Lake, YNP, Wyoming, USA - YL17G12_20 | ecosystem: Environmental > Aquatic > Freshwater > Lake > Sediment | place: USA: Wyoming | collected... | reverse complement strand
TCTGACCCCCAACTAAATCAGTAGGTTAGCGGGGGTGACTGACCCCCCGCCCCCGCCCTCACGTTACAGCGTGGGCTTAAACCAGCAGCGCGGACGCAGACCAACCTGGTATTGGCCCGAAGCCGTGCAGGTGAAGTTTGCCGAATCCTGTTCGCCACCACGCCCGTTATCTGGGAAGAAGCCCCTCTTGCCTGGGATGATGCTGAGATCCCATGGCTGGGTGCAGATCGTGGCCGCGGCATAGGTATCAAGACGGCACTGCGCTGCAGGATGCGCGTGATCGGTTTGGTCCACGACATGTTCGTCGTGCTGATCGAAGCTGACCGTGCCATGGCGTAGCGCGCCTAGCAGGTCAGCGGTCGATTTACTGGCTAGCATCGAACGGTAGCAGAGGTTCTGTGCAGCTTCGGTCTTGTAGATGTCGTCGCAGGCATTTTTTGCCGCCAGGGGAACGGTGCCCCGGCTAGATGCGTTGATATTCGCTTCGTCGCTCCACCACAGGGCTGGGCAAACATGGGTGGCGAAATAGTCCGCCTCACCTTCATCGGCGCCCCAATAAGACACGAAGGGGAAGCCACCCAAGTGGTGACCGATTTCGTGGCACAGCACCAAAGTAAAGCCGTCGACGGTGATCTCCGGGCGACGCGCCAGTCCCCCATACATGTTGACCTGCCAGAGGTTGAAGATCTGCAGTGCTGAGGCATTGACCGTGCTGTCGTTCCACAGCCGAGCAACGCTCATGCGGCCGCCGTGGGCCTGGATGATTGGAGAGAAGATCTTTTCAGCCTTGTCAATCGTGGCATTGAACTGCGCCTCGGTGAGGCCAGCCCCCGATTCGCAGTCGCGGCAGTCTTGCAGATTCAAATCGTTCTCCGGCATGAACGTCTCACGATGTTCAGCGGCTTGGGCTGAGGCTGTTGCCAACAGTCCTGTCATGAGCAGACCCATAGCGTAATGATGTGCCATTGACTGATTCTCCTACGATGATGGATTCGAGCTTTTCTTATCTAAACAGTAACTGTCCAGCCAGTCAGTCGCCAGTATTTTGAAAATAAATTAAAAATTACAATAAAAACAGTATGTTACTCAGGAAGTTTGGAGCCGACGTGAAGCGAAGATGAAGCTTTCGGGAAAATATCATAAATAATAGAATGTTATATTTAATCGCGGCGGTTTTAGGGCGAAGATCCGGCTTGCCTGCCCATTTGCATTTGATCAAGCGCCTGCTAGTCTTAAGTAGCCTTCATCATCATCATTCGCTGAAAGGCACGCAGCATGCGGATTGGTATGTTTGTCGACTGCGACATGCAGCGGATCAACGGCGTTGTCAGCTCTGTCAGCACGGCCAAAAAGCAGCTTGAAGGTTTGGGTCATGAAATCTTTCTATTCGTGCCCGGAGAGGCATATGGCGAAAGCGGGGCGCCCGTTGGCACCTATCTTTTTCGTTCATCGCAGGTGTTCTTTGCCCCAGAGCAGCGTCTAAGTTATCCGTTTCCACTGCGCCATTTCGCGGCGATGAGCGCGCTCAAGCTCGATGTCGTCCACCTGCACACGCCCTTCACCATGGGTCTCTTTGGCCTGTGGCATGCACGAAAACATCGCCTGCCGGTGGTGGTCACGCATCACACCCGGTTTGAGGACACGCTGCATTATCTGCCGGTGCCGGGTGCCACTTATTTGCGCGCCTTGGCGATCTACCTCATGCGACGCTTTGATAATTCCGGCGATATGGTCATTGCCCCAAGTGGGAGCATCAAGGACTTGCTTATCGAACAAGGGGTCAGCAAACCGATCACCGTTCTACCAACAGGCATTGAGCCGAAGATGTTTCGCAGCGGTGACCGCGCTGCAACCCGCGCGGCGCTTGGACTGAGAGAGTCGGCAAAGGTCTGTATCACCATGGGCCGCATCGGCAAGGAGAAGTCGCTCGAGTTTCTCATTCACGCCTTTGCCGAAGTGGCTGCAAGAGAACCGGAGGCGATCCTCCTGGTCGTCGGTGATGGCCCCGAGCGCGATCACCTTGAAGCCATGGTTGAGCAAATGGGCCTTACGGAATGTGTACGCTTTACCGGCTACATCCAACGTACCGAGTTACGCCATCTCCTTGCGGCCGCCGATGTCTTTGTCTTTGGTTCGGTCTTTGAGACCCAGGGCCTGGTGGTCATCGAGGCGATGGCCGCTGGTTTGCCGGTCGTCGGCGTCGATGCACCCGGGACGAGGGACGCCGTGCTGCACGATGAGACTGGCTATTTGACGCGACAGGAGACTGCGCCGTTCGCCGGCAGGGTCTGCCAAATCATCAATCATTTGGCCCTCAGACAGCGCCTTGCTACGGCGGCGGTGGAGCGCGCGGAGCATTTCTTGAGCGCCAATATGGCGACTGATTTGCTTGCGGTTTACCACCGCGTGCTGCAGCTTCCGGCACCTCAACAGGAAGTCCTAAAGCTTGGCGCTTGATGCGGGGCCTGTGGCTCGCGCGGACCGCGTCAAAGCGGTGTCACCCAGCCGCCGCTGCTTTGACGCTAGGTAAGCTCTGCCTCTCTCTGCTCTGACGCCCCAGCGAATCTGCCGGCTTTAAGCTTGGCCAAAAGTCGACGCTTCGCTCCAGGGTCTTTGATGGTTAGCGATTGGTCACGGCATTGACGCCTGCACGGACAAAAGTTGGCACCATTGTTGCTTAGGTAATGACACTCCTAACTTCATCCGTGTCAATTTTCAGGAAGTTCGTCATGCTTCAGAACATCTATTCGCCGCTGTCAGGTGCGATCGCGCAGGAGCGGGTTCTTGAAACCATCGCCAACAACATGGCGAACATGAACACCGTGGCCTTCAAGGGCGACCGGATTGCCTTTACCTTGCTCGAAGCCGAGCCTGATAAGAATTACGAGTCGCCGTTGCCGCCGGCCAATTATAAGGTCGGGGTCGAGCAGCTGATGCATCAGCGCGGCAATGAAATGGCCTACGTCGGCATCGCGGACGTCACCAGGGACGATGCGCAAGGGCCGGCGATCGATACCAAGAACCCGACCGATATCATGATCGAGGGGCCAGGCATGCTAGCGGTCCATTCGCCCGAGGGGATGCGCTACACCCGCAATGGCTCACTCGCACTAAGTCGCGACGGTGTTCTGATGACCAAGGAGGGGCTGCCCGTGGTCGGAGAGAAGGGTGACATCGTCGTGCGCAGCGGCGCGTTCCAGATCAATGACGGAGGCGAGGTTTGGCAGGATGGGCATCTCGTCGACAAGATGCAGTTGTTTCGCGCGACCGATCCAAGTGCCATGGAGCGGGTAGGGGACAACCTGTTCCACTACGAAGGCCCGACGGAGGCTTTGAAGCTGGTGCCACATCCGCAGGTGCGCCAAGGCTTTCTCGAAGGGTCTAACGTCAATGCGATCAAGAACTTGACCAATATGATCGTCGCCCATCGTTCCTACGAGGCCTATCAAAAAGCAGTGAACGATTTCGATAAAATGATGGAAAAGTCAGCGACGCAAATCGGCGAGATAAGAGCTTAATATCCGTCTTGGAGAGCGACCTTTATGATGCGACTTCTGTATACGGCAGCCACGGGCATGGAAGCGATGCAGCAAAACATCGACGTCACGTCCAACAACCTGGCCAACTTAAATACCAACTCGTTTAAGAAGTCGCGGGCGAATTTTCACGATTTGCTCTATCAAACGCTGAAGGCCCCAGGTCAGAACAGCACCACGGGCACGGTGGTTCCGAGCGGCATCCAGATTGGCTCCGGTACCAGGCTGTCCTCGGTAGACAAGATGTTTACCACCGGCGCTGTCAAGATGACTGGCAATGAGACCGACTTCATGGTGGAGGGTCAGGGGTTTTTTCGCGTGCAAATGGAAGACGGCTCGACGGCCTTCACCCGCGACGGCAACTTTAAGTGGGACAACGGCGGACGTCTGGTCACCGCCGATGGCTTTCCCTTGGTCGATGAAATTACGCGGCCCCAAGGCGCAACGAACCTCGTGGTCGGTCTCGACGGTGTCGTCACCGTGGCGGTGAACGGGGAAAAGCAAGACATCGGTCAGATTCAACTCGCCAACTTCATCAATCCGATGGGCCTCCAGTCGAAGGGCCGCAATCTCTACAACGCCACCGAGGCGAGCGGCGAAGCCGTGGTTGGGGTTGCCAACCAAAACGGCATGGGTGCTGTTTACCATCAGCAGCTTGAAGCCGCTAACGTCAACATCGTCGAAGAGATGGTCAACATGATCTCCGGTCAGCGCGCCTACGAAATGAACTCGAAGGTGATCAAGACCGGAGATGAAATGCTGCAGGCTACGGTTGCTATTCGTTAATAACATGTGCGGAGGCTGGATGAGCTGGTTGCGTCAATGGGCATGCATTGGACTTCTGGTCGTGCCGTGGCCGGCACTCGCCGTCGACAGCCTACAGGCCTATGCCGATGAAGACGACATGGATGAAGATGGGCTTGGAGCTGATCTCGAAATGGCGCCGCAGGTGGCTTTGGCGGCTGCTTTCACCATGAAAGGCAGCGTCGAAACGCCGCAGCAACGGGTATACCTAGGTGACCTTGCGAGCTGTTCAGGCAGCCCGCGCATCTGCGCCGAAGCCTACGCCATCGACCTCGGTGCAAGCCCAGAGCCAGGTCACAGCACCGTCTGGCATAGCGACAAATTAGCAGCGCTTTTGGCCAAGGAATGGCCAGGAGCACTGCTAAAATTGCATGGAGCGAAGCTGATCAAGGTCAGCAGCACGAGCGTCCTACTTGACGAGGGTCGGTTGCTAGCCGCTGTGAAATCCCACTTCGAGCCCACGGACCCCGCTGAGGCAACGGTCCAGGTCCAAGTCGAGCATGTCGCCATGTTGGCGCCGGTTAAGGTGCATGCGGGTGAACTTCTCTTTGACTTTCCCGAGTGGCCGGAGGAACGCCTCAATCAGCCCGGGCACCGCGCTGTTAGTGGGACGCAGCGGCTGACCGTGATCTGTCGCGCAAAGACGGCAGCGCCTGGTGAAGGCGGGCAGAGCTTCGTGGTCAATGCTCAGTTTAGGGTGAAGGAACGGCACTGGATCGCTGCCCGCCCGCTGGCTAAAGGAACTCTGCTACAAGCCAGCGACTTGAGCTATGACTGGGTGCCGGCAGAACGAAAGGCTGCGCACTACGCCGATACTACAGAGCAATTGGTGGCGCATCGTTTGCGTCATGATATCGCCGCCCAGGCACCGGTCCTAGCCACTGATGTGGAGACCCCGCGTCTGCTCAAACGCGGTCAAATGGCAACCCTGCAACTGCAAAACCGCGGTCTCAATGTGTCCAGCCAGGTTCGGATCCTTGCCGATGCGAGCGCTGGCCAGCAAGTTGAGGCGGTCTACCCGAGCACAAAGAAGAAGCTACGCGTTCGAGCCCTCGATAGCCACACGGTCCAACTCGCCTTTTGAGAACCTCATGTCCCGATTTAGCCACATCTGCCTCGGTCTTTGCCTGCTCACGCTGGTCCTTGCCTGCGTGCCGCAGTTGCATCCCATTTCCGCCCGCAATCCCGATCTGTTCAGCAAGGAAACCGATCATCTGATGGGTGGTAGTCGGGGCACTGGCGAGGTGGCGCCGCCAGAACTTTTCGTCAAACAAAAGCGTATTGCCGTCGCCGAGGCGGATCGTCCCAATGAGACAGGGTCGCTATTCAATCCGGACAACGAGCGCAATTATTTGTTCACGCCGACGGGGCCGCTCAATGTTGGGCGCTTCGTCAAAATCCAAGTGGTCGCGAATCGCCAGGGTGAACGGAAAAAGGACGGTACGGCAAAGGGTAAAGATAAGGATAAAGACAAAGAGAAGGATAAAGCTGGCAAGGGGGCAAAAGCCGGCGCTGGCAAAGGCGATGGCGATGGCAAAGGCGATGGCAAAGGCGGTGACGAGCTGGAAGCCGAGCTGCTCAAAGCGCTTCCCGATCTCGAGCCGGCCGAAAAGGGCGAAATCCCGCTGCTCAAAGACTTCAAAATGCAGATCGTCCATCGCTACGAGAACGGCGACGTCCTGGCCATGCTCGACCGCAAGTCACAGTACGAGGATCATACCAATGAAGTCACGGTCCAAGCCCGCATTCCCTATGACCGGCTTGCTAGCGGCGATGATCTGACCACCGAAGACCTTCTCGACGTGCACATGCTGCAGAGTCATGCCGGAGAGCTCGCCGATCGTCACTCCTCGGGCTGGGAGGATGAGTACTCGCTGCGGCTCAGCGGCTTCTCTGAAGCCAAGTCGAAGGTGGCCATGGAACTAGAGGATCAGCGTAAGAAGCTCAAGGAGGCGGATGAGAAGGCAGAAACAAAAATCAAAGCCTTTGGTGAAGAGCGGCGGCAGTTTGCTAAGCAGCGTGATGAATTGAATCAAAAAAAGGCCGCCCAGGACGCGAAGGTGCTGAGTCTCGAAGATAAGGTGCAAGAGCAAAAGGGCACGATCGACAATCAAACCGAGCAGCTGAAGAGTCAGGAAGCGGAAAAGGCAGCTGCCGAAGCCGACTCAGCCGCCCCAAGCAAGGGCAAAGCAGGGCCAAAGGCGGTGACTCGTGGGTAGATTAGCTTGGTCGTCCTTCTTGCTGTGCTTATCTTTGCTGACCTCGCACACGGCTCAGGCCGAGGCGACGCGACTAAAGGACCTGGTCCGCGTGCGCGGAGTTCGCCCCAACTACGTCAATGGCTTTGGCTTGGTGATCGGCCTTCGTGGCACCGGTGACAGTAAAAAATCGCTGACCACCAATAAAATGATTGCCCATATGCTGACCCGGCTCGGGATGAAGACCAACGAACAAGAGGTGGTGGCGGGTAATATGGCCGCAGTGATGGTCACCGGTGAACTGCCGCCGTTTGCTCGGATCGGCGATACCTTTGATATCAAAGTCTCGGCGATCGGCGACTCCCGTAACCTGTCCGGCGGCACCCTCGTTTTGACGCCGCTCAGTGCCGGTAATAGTGCCGTGTTTGCTGTTGCCCAAGGCGCCGTGGTGGTGGGTCAAGCATCGGGAGCAGGCCCGCAGGTGCTAAGCGTTGCCAGGGTACCGCAAGGTGCGACCGTCGAGCGCGAGTTCAAACCGGTGATCGCCGCCTCAGGCAAGTTGATCCTCAGCCTGAAAAACGCCGACTTCACGACGGCTTCACGGATCACCGAGGTGATCAACCAGAACCTAAAGGGCTTCTTTGCTGAAGCCACCGATGTCGCCAGTATCGAGGTCGTGGTGCCCCCGTCGTATCAACAACGACTCGTGGAATTCATGGCCGAACTCGAGGCGATGCAGGTCGAAGTCGATCAAAAGGCCGTGGTCGTCATCAACGAACGGACCGGTACCGTGGTTATGGGGGCTAGTGTGGTGATCGCCGAAGTCGCCATTGCCCACGGTGATCTGTCCATCAAGATCGCGGCAAAGGGTGGCGGCGGGGGTAAGAAAGGCGGAAAAAGCCTGGTGAAACTCGGGGACGCGACCGTCGGCGACTTGATCGAATCACTCAACGCACTCGGCGTTAAGCCGGCCGACTTGGTCGGGATCCTCCAAGCGATCCACGCCGCCGGTGCCCTGAGTGCGGACTTGAAGTTTATTTAGAGAGGACTGCTCATGGCCATGAACTTACCCGCCATCCAAGCTCAAAGCGCCAGTCAGAACCAGGCGCTGGAGAAGCTGCGAGCCGAGGCGACGCCCGCCGATCGGCCTGGGATGAAAAAGGCTGCTGAGGATTTCGAGTCGCTGTTTCTCAATATCGTGCTCAAGGCTATGCGTGACACGGTACCAAAATCCGGCCTGATCGACGGCGGAAATGCCGAGGATATTTATAAGGGCATGCTTGACGAGGAGTATTCGAAGATGATGGCGCAGCAGCGCCATACCGGCCTGGCCGACAATATCGAGGCCTTCATGTTGCAAGCCCAAGCTGGGGTTAAATCTTCGCTCTCTGCGGGTAAAGACCTGGCGCTCAAAGCCTATCAGAGCCAAGGATTGCAACCCGGAGCAAAACAAGCGACAATGAATAACGGTTCATCCCCGAAGCCGCTTGATCTCGACCCATTCGCGAGTAAAACCCCCTAAGTTTCTTGGCTATCCTGGTGATCATTTAGCGAGAGGTGCAACATGGCAGCAGGTCGTATTGGCAGCAATCCGCCCCCTACCTTGAGCCCCGCCGCCATGCCAAAGGGCGAGGCCGGCGAGCGGATCAAGGACTCTGGTCCTGCCCCCGGCGCCGCTGGGCTGGCAGCCCTGGCCGGTAACCCTGCGCTTGAAGTCGGCGGCGAGCCCTCCGGTCCATCTGGCCCAAGCGGACCGGGCATTGCCGGTCCTGACTTTGGCGTGCAAATTTCTCAGAGTGGAAAAAGTCGCATCGAGGCGCATAAAAAGGCGCTTAACATCGCCCGTAATACCCCCGACGTGCGCGAGGATAAAGTCGCCGAGTTCAAAAAGCGTATTGCCGACGGCAACTACCAGGTCGACTCCGGCAAGATCGCCGACGGCATCATGCACGAGGCGATTCGTGAGCACCTTGCGGAATCAGAAAAATAGCTGCGCATTTAGCTGCTTTTGCGGCCCTGTTTTGTTGATTTAGGTGCATCTTCCTCACCGTCTAGTTCAAGCAACCATCCAACGATTCCACTATCCAATCATGCTTAGTCGTGGTCCCACCTAACCTTGGGGACCGCAGAGGGGGCCTTATGAGCCAGGCGCCGGTTTTGGAGCAACTCATTGAGGTGGCGTCACGCCTGAAAGAGAGCGTTGCCGACCTCTACCAAGCATATGCGCGCATGCCAGAGGTGCTAAATCGTGAGGAGCGAGCAATTGCGGCCTATGACTATGTTGAAGTCCGCGCCAAGTGTGACGAAAAGGAGGCGCTGAGCGACCGTATCGAGGCGCTGTTCAGCAACATGACTGCAGCAGGAGAACGGATCAACCACTTGGCCACCCAAGTCCTTAGCGAAGCTCCAGGACGTCCGACCACGCTCAGCCAATATGTTGAGCTGCTGCAAGTGCTGTCAGCTCACTATGGCACCACGGTGTTCGCCGGTCAGGTCCTCAGCCATGTCGTTAAGGGTTTGCAGGAGTTAGTCACGGAGTTCCTTGGCCTCTATCTGCAGGTGAAACCACAGATCGAAGCCAACCGCTACCTCGTCACTAAGATGATGACCTTTTTTCAACAAAGTTACCGCTTTTGGACGGAAGTCAGCGAGCAGCAGGCGACGTCCTATAACAAGTCGGGCGTGCAACAGGCAGTGGGTCGCAACCATGGTTTTAAAGCGCGCGCTTGAGCTTTAAGCGGCGGTTGCTGGTGGCGCAAAGGATCTGAGTTATGGCCGGTTTGTTTCACACGCTGAATATCGGTTCTGAGTCGCTCTATGCGACCCGGCAAGGCGTTGACACGGCTGGACACAACATCGCTAATGCTCAGGTTGAGGGATATTCGCGCCAACGCGTCAATTTGACGCAGCGTGATCCTTTAGAGACCATGGGTATCTTGATCGGCAACGGGGCCCACGTCGAAAGCATCACCCGGTCGCACGACAACTTTGTCGAAAACCAACTCAACAAAGCGCATCAGGAATCCGGGCGAGCGTCGGCGCGGGCCGAGTCGATGAAGTCGATCGAGGAAATCTTCAGCCCTGATCTCAATGCAAGCATCTCCGACGAGGCGACGAAGTTTTTCAATAGTCTGCAAAACCTGTCTAATTTTCCTGCCGATGCCACGGTGCGTACGGCTGTAGTCGAGTCTGGACGAGATATTGCGGCGGCGTTTCGCCGCGTCGATGGCGACCTCAAAGCCAACCGCCAAGGCTTAAACGAGAAGATCTACGACCTCGCCCACAAGGTCACCGATGGCGCTCGTGAAATCGCCAATTTAAACGTCAAGATCCAGATTTCCGAAGCGGGAATTGGCGAGGTTGCCAACGACCTGCGTGACCAGCGCGACAAGTTGGTCCGCGACCTCAGCCAGCAAATTGAAATCAAGTACTACGAAGACGAGCATGGGATGCTGTCGGTCCGTGGCCCAAACCAGGTGACCCTGGTCGATGGAGGGCATTCCTGCAGCGTCAACCTTGAGCGCAATAATGAGAACGACGGTCTTTATGATGTCAGCATCATGGACTGGGAGGGTCATACCAACCGCAACGTCACCAAAAGGATGGATGGCGGCGCCATGGAGGCCTTGCTGCAGGTTAGGGACACTGATGCCGTCAACCTCATTGATAAAAATAACACCATGGCCGCCACCCTGATTGGCGAGGTCAACCGTGTGCATCAACAGGGCTACGGTTTGGGTGATTTTTCTGAATCTAAAGGTAGAGACTTTTTTAAGCCGGTTGAGTCCTTTGATGGAGCCGCGGCGAATTTTGCTGTTGATGATGCCATAGCTGAATCCAATGATGCGATTGGGGCCGCCAGTTCAGTCAATGCGCCAGGCGATAACGTTAATTTAAATCGGATCATCCAGCTTAAAGATAAGCGCATGTTCGCTGATGATAACGTCACGCTAAATGGATATTATTCTAATCTTACCGGCGGGTTAGGCTTGGATGTGGTGCGCTCTGAGCACATGCGGGCAGCCAACGCCGTGCTCGTCTCCAACCTGAATCAAAAGCGCGAATCCGTGTCGGGTGTATCGCTCGACGAAGAAGCTGCCAATATGATGAAGTGGCAGGCCAACTTCACCGCCAGCTCAAAGGTGATCACGACCATCGATGAAATGCTCGACACCGTCCTGCAACTGAAGCGGTGAGGTAGTTAACGATGCGAATCTCTGAGCGTATGCGCTACGACATCGTTAACAACCGCGTCCAGGATGCGAAGACCGACAACGCTAACGCGATGGAGCGCTTGTCGTCGCAAAAAGACGTCCAGAAGCTGTCCGATAATCCTGTCGGTGCCGCGCAGATGATCCGCTACCGTGACGATATCGAAGGGCTGCGGCAGTACCAAACCAATATCGAATACTCCAAGGGCTTCTTGGATCGTAGCGAGGAAGCTCTGAAGAGTATCGCCGATAACTTGATTCGGGCCAAGGAGCTGGCCGTGGGCATGTCGAATGACACCTACGACAAGAACAGTCGCGCCGCAACTGCGCTAGAAATACGCGAAATTGTTGATGAAATAACTCAGTTGGCAAACACGACCTTCAACGGCCGCTACATTTTTGGTGGTTTTCGCAACCAAACTCCGTGCTTGAGTTTAGACGGTGATTACCTTGGCGACGATGGTCGCATCTTCCTCGAGATTTCAAAGGGCAATTTTCGACCGATCAATCTCGTCGGTCGAGATATCTTTCAGGCGACCTCGGCCGAGCAAGAGAAGGGTCACTATGATATGATGACCACTCTTGATGTACTCCATGATGGCTTGATGAATAGTGATAAGGCGCTGATGCACGCTGCCCTCAACGAGCTTGATTACCAGCTGGAGAAGACCACGAGTAGTCATGCAATTTTGGGTGCTATTGGCAATTCGCTCAAGCAAACCAATGATCGGCTCGGCAGCGAAGAGGTATTGATGCGTGGGCGCCTGTCGAAGGTTCAAGACACCGATGTCTATCAGGCGACATCAGACTTTAAGCGTACTGAGGCAACGCTGCAGGGCACGCTTAGCTCCTCGACTAAGCTACTTCAACCATCGCTTTTGAACTTCCTGCAATAAGGCGGTAAGCTTTAAAGAGAAGAACCAAGGAGGGTTCTATCGTGTTGGTTTTAACACGCAAAATCGGCGAAGGGATCGCCATCGGCGACGATGTCAAAATCGTCGTCATGCAGATCAAGGGCAAGCAGGTCCGTTTAGGCATCAAAGCGGCGCCGTCACTGACAGTGCATCGAGAAGAGATCTATCAAAAGATACTTGATGAAAACCGGGCGGCCTCCCAGCCAGAGGCCAGTTCGGTCGATGCCGCAGGGGCTGTGTTAGGGGCTCCGCGTGAGGTTGGCCATGTCCTCATCAAAAAGCATGTCAGGGGCGGTGGGCAGGGCTCAGAGTAATAGTTGCTAGATTTTTCTGAAATGGTTTAACATGTTTATTAGAGCATCCACCGTGAGTGTCCGGGTACTGTCAGGGAAGCATGGTCACGGCTTGCCCATGACCCAAGGGAGGCGGCCTTGATTAAGGTAATGACGACGCGTTTTGGCGAGATCGAAGTAAAGCACGAGGAGCTGCTGGAGTTGCCAGCTGGTCTGATCGGCTTTCCTGAACTAAAGCGGTACGTCCTTCTTGACCACGACAAAGAGTCGCCATTCAAATGGCTGCAGTCGCTAGATGACGGCGCCATTGCCTTCGTGCTGATCAATCCGCTGCTGTTTAAACCCGACTATACCGTCGAAGTGACCGAGGCAGAGGTGTCTGACCTCGAGATCAAACAAGAAGAGGACGCGGTCATCTCGGTCATCATCACGATCCCGACCAATCCTCAGAACATGACGGCGAATCTCAAGGCACCGCTGGTCTTCAATCTGCAGAACCGGCGTGGCAAGCAGCTGGTGCTAAACCAAGCGGCGTATACGACCCGGCATAACATCATGGAAGAGATTAAAAAGCAGTCCGCCGCAGCCGGTACCTCGGTGGTGCAGGAAGCGATCGAGAAGGCCAAGGCCGCTCAGGACGGGGCTAAGGACGTCAAAGGGACCGGTACTAAGTAGGTCGCGGGTCGGAGCAGTCGGCGCTGATAGGACAGTCCGGACCGTCCAGACCCGCCACCCAGCTTTTCTGGGGTTCCTTAAGACCCAGTTTATAAAGATATTTTTGGTTTTCCCTCAAGTTCTCTGGGGGAGCGCCGATGATATCTCCATGAAGCAACCTAGCCACAATAAACTAATCCTTACCCTTGCCGCCCTGGCCTTTGGTTGCGTCCGTGGACCATCGTTTTTGAAGCAAGGCGGTGCGCCGGAAGCCTCAATTCACCGGCTGCAAGTGGCGACCGTGGATCAAAACGGTGCGACCTCGGGTGTGATCACGGGGGGGTCTAAATCGACCCAGGTGATAGCCGCCAGCCCCAACAGTACGGTCGCTGGTTCAAATATCGAGTTTCCGCCTGGATCGCTGGCCATCAGTACCGAGGTGACCATTCAAGCAGGCAGCAGTCTGGCTACCAGTTCGGTATTCAATCAGCTTAATGTGACTGCCGAAGTGGCCACCAGCGCGACTGCGGTGTCCTTTAAGTCGAGCGTGGCCACCGATGCCGTCGTACCTTTCACCGTGGCGATCCCTTTGCCAGATACTAGCAGCCTCGCATTGGCTGATGTGTTTACCAATTTGATTATTATTTATCATGTGACCAAAGCCTCGGCTGGTAATACCGACTTCACTGGGATTATCAGTCGTGACGTCATCGACACCTCGTCTGGCTTCGCCCGCTTCGCCGTCAGCTACTTTGGTACCTATCAGGCGGTGATCACCAAGACCTTGGTGCAAGCGGTCGAAATCGCCGCAGCGCCTAAGATCAAAGCCAAGAAGGTGATCCCACCAGGAGTGATCACCGACCGCTTTTACTTTAGCCGTGGGCCGCTGCCAGCTTCTTTTGGCGGCGATGCGCCACAAAACAGCAGCCACTTTAAGGGTTGGGTCCATGCCTTTGGCCCATCCAAGGTTGGCACCCAGGCAACCCTGTCGACCGGCAAGATCAGTAAGGCGTTGCCCGACAAGCCTTAGCACCTTTTGGTCGCCTGCAGTGATGCCCGCCTAGCAGGTCCTTGCGCTCGCTTGGTCGATGCGATAACCTTCCTAGGAATTTTGGCACCATTTTAAAATCGATTCGTACTTTTGCAGAAGTAGCGCACTGCTTGCAGTGATTTCAGTTCTTTCACATGAACTTGGGTGGCGACCATGCAATATTCCCAGACCCATGTCCGCTCAGCTTTGAGCCAGACTTGGACTCCCTCAGACAGCCCGATCATCCCATTAGAGCCTGCCTTTACTGACAACCGTGGCGGGATCCAGCCTTTGGTCGACGAGTCGATGCAGAGTGCCGTGTTGATTACGTCTAAGAAGGGCACCGTACGGGCCAACCACGTGCATCATACGGACTGGCACTATTGCTACGTGTTGTCCGGCAGTATTGAGTATCATCATCGGCCCGTGGGCAGCGATGACGCGCCGACGAAGGTGATCATCGGCGAGCGCGAGATGTTTTTCACACCGCCGCTGGTGGAGCATGCCATGGTCTTTCTCGAAGACACGGAGTTTCTGTGTCTAGGGCGCAATTCCCGTGAGCAGACCTCCTATGAGGCCGACATCACCAGGGTCCAGGTTTACCCCTTTAAAACTTGAGTAGGTCGATGGCAGAAACTGTTCGCGAACGCCATGACTGTCGCCTGTGCGGCTCGGAAGGAGTCGATGGCGTATTCTCCTTGGCTGCAACTCCCCCGGCGAACGCCTTTCTATCGCGGCAAGAGGTCGCTAGCTTGCACGGCCAAGTCGAAGAGGCGTTCCCATTGGACCTCCTCTTGTGCTTGGACTGTGGTCATTTGCAGCTGAAGCACGTGGTGAATCCCGAACTGCTTTTTGGTGAATACAAATATGTGTCCGGGACCTCACCCGTGTTCGTTGAGCATTTTCGTCGGTACGTCAGTGAGGTCCATGGTCGTCTAGGCCACCGCGTTGGTCCGAAGGTGCTGGAAGTCGGCAGCAACGATGGCACCATGCTGCGTTTTTTTCAGCAGCAGGGCTATCAGTGCCTGGGAGTGGATCCAGCGCGCGACATCGCCAAGCAAGCCAGTGCTGCTGGCCTAGAGACCCTCCCCGAGTTCTTCACCGAGGCGCTCGCGGAGCAGATACGGGCGACCCGGGGCGAATACGATGTCGTGATCGCCAACAATGTGTGTGCCCACATCGATGATTTGCATGATATCGCCCGCGCCGTTCGCACCGTCCTCCGCTCGGACGGGCTCTTTGTCTTTGAGGTGTCTTATCTCAAGGACGTCTTGACGAAAACGCTCTTTGACACGATTTATCACGAGCATTTGAGCTACCATGCGGTCAGACCCTTGGTGCGGTTTTTTGCCCGTCATGGCCTCAAATTGGTCGATGCCACCTTGGTGGACAGTCACGGCGGCTCCATCCGGGTCTACGTGCAGCACGAAGGCGGTGGCCGCGATGTTGCACCAGTCGTCGCAGAGTTGATCAGACAAGAAGAGCACCTCGGACTTTTTGCCGCAACGACCTTTCAAACCTTTGCCGCGCGCATTGATGGACTCAAGCGCGAGACGCGCCAGTTGCTTCAGGATCTTCGCCGCGCCGGTAAAAAGATTGCGGGCTTTGGGGCCCCGGCCAAGGCGACGACTCTCATGCATCATTTTGCTCTAGGTGCTGATGTCATTGATTTTATCATCGACGATAGTCCGCTAAAACAAGGCCTTTTGACCCCCGGTCTACATATTCCCGTGCTTCCGTCCGAGTCGCTGAGTACCTTGCGCCCGGATTATGTCGTCATATTGGCGTGGAATTTTGCGTCTTCCATCATCGCCAAGCACCAAGCGTACCAGCAGCAGGGTGGACGCTTTGTGGTGCCCTTGCCAGAACTAACAGTTATCTGATTACTTGCGAGGTAGGCCGCCATCGTAACACATCTACTGGATAGCGACATTGCCGAGATTATCGAAAATCTCGGAGAAGAAGCCGAGGAGTTCGCCGGCAAGACCATTCTCCTCACGGGAGGCGCCGGCTTTCTTGGACGCTATTTTGTGGCGACCTTTGCTGCACTCAATAAAACCCTGCTGCAGGGCCGGCAGCAGTGCAAGGTGTTGGTGCTAGACAACCTGATCACATCGTCGCGGCTTGGTGCCGACCGTGATCATGAAGGTGGCAAGATTCGATTTATTCAGCATGATGTGATCAAGCCTTTTCGTGTCGAGGAGCCGCTTGATTTCATCTTGCACGCCGCGGGAATAGCCAGTCCGTTCTATTATCGAGCCTATCCTTTGGAGACGATGGACGTCGCCATCAGTGGGACCCGCCAGGTTCTGGATTTGGCGCGGCAGCACCGGGCCAAGCTATTATTTTTTAGCAGCAGTGAGATCTATGGTGATCCCGATGCGAGCCATGTACCGACTGACGAAGAGTATCGTGGAAACGTCTCATGCCTAGGTCCGCGGGCCTGCTACGACGAAAGTAAGCGCGTTGGCGAGACGCTCTGTCGGATCTATGCCACGCAATACGGTGTCGAAACCAAGATCGTCCGGCCGTTTAATGTCTATGGACCGGGAATGCAGGAGAAGGACTACCGCGTTCTGCCTAACTTTGCTAGTCGGATCGTCGCCGGTAAACCACTTGCCGTCTATGGCCACGGTGAGCAAACGCGCACTTTTTGCTATATCACTGACGCCATCAACGGATTTCTCCGCGTGTTACTCTATGGCAAATCCGGGGAGCCCTATAACATCGGCAATCCGACTCCCGAGATTTCGATGCTAAGCCTTGCTAGTATGATCGGTAAGCTAGTTCCAGGTGGCGTCGAGATCCAGCAGGTGGATTACCCAAGCAGCTACCCCGCCGACGAGCCTAATCGGCGCTGTCCAAATATCGCAAAAGCCAGCCGGGACGTCGGCTATAGCGCTACACTCGAGCTGACGGTTGGACTGCAACGATTCTTGACTTGGGCCATTCTGACCTACCCGCAGATCGCCAGGTCCCTGGAGCACCATGATCAAACTCGGACTAGTCGGAGCGGGGCGCTGGGGCAGCCGACTTATTGACGCATTGGCACGGCATCGTCGCTTGGAGCTTGCCGCGCTTTGTCGCTCCCATGTAGAGGCTGATCCTCGTTTACAGCCGTCGGTTGTGGTGACGAGCGACTGGCGGAGCCTGCTTGCCGTCCCTGGCCTTGATGGAGTGGTGATCGCGACTCCGCCGCACCTTCACGCTCAGATCACCGCAGCTGCCCTTGAACGTGGGATAGCGGTCCTAGTCGAAAAGCCGTTTGCACTGGATGTCGATACGGTGTTGCATGCGAGCCAGTTGCTTGGGCGCCTCGGCGGGACCTTGCTGGTCGATTATATCCACCTTTTTAGCCCGGCCTTTCAGGCGCTCAAGGAGCGTGTACCGGCTGCCGCAGTCACCGGTGTCGTGTCCGAGGGCTTTAATCATGGGCCGTTTCGCCACGATTATTCACCGCTGTGGGACTACGGGCCGCATGATGTCGCTATGTGCCTCGATTTAATGGGAGTGCAGCCTTTACACGTCGGTGCGGTGTGGCAGCGTGGCGCTGCTGAGTCCGGCCTTGGGGCGGGCATGTACTCCGTCGACTTGGAGTTTCCCGGTGGGGTGCTTGCTCACATCACGGTTGGCAACACTGCGGCGCGAAAAGCGCGCCGATTTGCGGTCGCCACGGCCGATGGCTGGTGGGTCGTCGATGATCTTAAAAGCGATCAATTGATGTTCCATCCGCATGGAGGCGGCGTGGCTACCGTGGTTGCGTTGGCAGCGACTCAGCCGCTTGATCTGGTCTTTGACGCCTTCGCGGAAGGGATCCAAGGACGAGTTGACCGGCGCTTTGGCTTGGACTTGACCCAGCGCGTGACTGAGGTGCTGAGCGCAGCGGCAGCGAAAGCCGCAGCGTTGTCACTGCGGCATTCGCTGCGAGCCCATGTGGTGCCTCCTTAGGGTCCGGGGTCATGCGACTCATCGTCAAGTAGCGCGTCGGATTTGGTGACTTCAGCCGTCTTCTTTTTGGTGCCAGGCAGCACTTCAAACCAGTGATCAAACTTGGTCATTGTCGAAGCAAGCTGCGCTAGGATCTTCGGGTTGCCATCCATCTTGGCTTTGCCCGCGGTCACTTTGTCGGCCAGCTTGGCGGTGCCGATCATGACATCATTTAATTCACTTCGGTCGATGGTGATGGTCAGATCAGCATCGGCGGCTTGATAACCGGCAATCGTGGTGAGCGTGGCATTGCTCATTTCGACCACGAACGTCTCGCCGTTGTCCGGAGTGACGAGATTGATCTTAAACTTCATGCCTTCCGCCTTGCGGCTGTCCATCTGGATGCCCAAGTACGTCAAAAACAGTTCGGTGCTCGTACCGCGGATGAAGTCGGGGCTGCCGGTCTTAGCGGTGCTCACTTCGACGACGCCATCGCGCAGCTCCTTAGCCCCGGATAGAAAGCTGTTGCGCAGGCTGGCGCTTTCGTACTGGTAGCCAAGTTGTTCGAAGGTATCGGCTAAAAGGTCTTTCGCCGACTGATTGTGCGGCTCGGCATAGACTAGTTTGTTGAGAATTTCCATCGCGTGGCGGTATTTGCCCTGATCATAAAGCTCGCGGCCTTTTTTCATGATTTTTTTCGAACCACCCATCATCTCCACATATAGCGGTGCCGAATCCTCAGGCGACAATGGTGCTAGCGTCGCTGGGTTCAGGTCCCAAAATCCGAGGTAGCGTTGAATGATCGCCTTGCTGTTGTGGATATAGGAGCCGTGATAGCCGTGGGTAAACCACAGCTTTTGCAAGCTCTTCGGCGGATGGTACACATTGTGGATCTGGTTGATGGTGACGCCGGAGTTGGCCAGATGCAGCACCTGGTTGTTTAGATTGGCGTACATATCGCGTTGCCCGCGCATCACATCGTTGATCCGATCTTTACCCCACCGCGGCCAGCTGTGCGCAGCGAACATCACCTCGGACTTCTGACCAAACCGGTAGAGTGCTTCGTTAATATGCTTGGACCAAGCCAAAGCGTCGCGCACCGGTGCGCCGCGCAGCGTCAGGATGTTGTGCAGCGTCGCAACCATGTTTTCGGCTGCCCAAAAGGCCTTTAGATCTGGAAAATAGGTGTTCATCTCCACCGGAGCCTCGGTGCCGGGAGTGCTTTGAAACACCATCTTAATGCCGTCGACTTCGACTTCTTCGATGCCGACGCCGATGCTTTTGGTCGCCGCTAAGATGCCGACATTGCCGGAGGCCACGCCTTTGCCGATCGCCGCATCGACTTGGCCAAAAGGGCTAACAGGAACCAAGTCGCCGTAGGTGTAGGACTTGCGCCGCACCATCGCGTTGCCGGCAAACAGGTTCTCTGAGATCGCTTCATTGATAAAATCGGTGGGTGCAATGATTTGGACTTTGTTGGCAGCGAGGGCCGCCGCATCCACCACTCCGCGCACACCGCCAAAGTGATCAGCGTGGGAGTGCGAGATGACGACTGCGACCACAGGTCGTGCACCGAGCTTTTCGTTGATGAACTTGAGAGCGGCCCGCGACGTTTCCGGCACGGTCAAGGGATCCATCACGATCCAGCCGGTGTTGCCTTTGATAAAGGTGATGTTGGCTAAATCAAAGCCCCGGATCTGATAGATGCCGGGAACGACTTCAAACAGTCCATACTCCATGTTGAGTAGGGCTTGCCGCTGGAGTGACGGGTTGATGCTGTCATAGTCCTGCCCTAGCAACAAAAAATTCCAGCGGTCTAGGTCCCAAGCGACGCTGCCATCGTCTTTGAGGATCTTGCGGTACGGCGGAGCGGCGATAAATCCCCGCTTGGCCTCCTCGAAGTCCTGCTTGTCGGCAAAGGGCTGAGTCTTTCGCTCAGTCTGCTGCCGTTGAATGGTGTATGTGGACGGCAACTTGCCCTTAGGACTGAAATGCTTATCGCTAGCTCGACTGGTCCTGCTCCACATCATAGAGCTGAGTGCGCACATGACAATCGCTGTGATTCTGATGACTTGTTGCATCCTGAGGTCCCCCAGTGTTCTAGTGTCAGAAATAATCGACGACACGATGCCTGATATCTGCCGCTAAGGATACGACGATCCGACCGAGGCGTTCACCGGGTGTCCCCGTGTGCCGCGTTTATCGTCAACGCAGCCTACTGTCAGCGCCGCAAGGATGGCTCCAATGTTTGCTGCTTGGCCGCCTTGCAGCGTTTGGCGCTGAGATCGATGCCGAGCGCTGCAAAACCTAAAGCATTCGCAACGGCCAAGACAGAGCCTTCACCGCAGAATGGATCGACGATGGTCTTTGTGGTGGTTTCATCGCGCAGAAAGCGGCAGGCCACGCGGCAGGCGGTCTCACCCATGGCGCGACTCCATGGCATATAACCAGCCTCGCCCAGGACATCCGGTCCAGGCCTAGTGGGAGTTGCCATGAGGGTCTTACTAACGCAGAGCATATGCGAATAACTTGGTCGACCGGGGGTGATGGTGCCGGGTCGGCTGCGGCAGACGATTTTGTGCCAGATCAATGCTGCCTGTTCGTCCTCAGCGGCCCGCTGGATCAAGTAGGATTTGTCGATCCAAACCTGCTGGTGGCGGATATCGCTTTGGTAGAAGATCGCCACGCCGCCCTCTGGAACCCAGCGAATCACCTTCCTCGCGGCTGTGATAAACCAAGCGCGCCAAACGTCCAGCTGGAAGGGGGCAAGCTCCGAGACGTCCGGTAGAGAGGTGATGACACTGCTACCTGGGGCAGCAGGATTGACGGTAAGCCAACTTAAAGCCTCGGAATGGACGACGACACGTGGAGCAGGAAAAAGCGGCACGGTGGACTCCCCAAAGGTGTCAGCGTCGATGTTAGATGGTCGATGTTAGATGGTGGCGCTAAATGGTGTCCAATTGGCATTTTTTGGTTTCTGGTAAGTTGCGATATTAAATAGACATATTCGCCAAACAAGCAAAATTTAATTTAAACCTCAATTTCCCATTCATAGGTTCCGATAAGTCTACATAAGGTTCGTTCAGGAGACATTGACTACCTAAAACAGCCCACTCGCAAGAGAGGACCACGCATATGTCACCATCAAAGTTCCATCAGGTCGGGATGATGATCACTCTGAGCTGCCTATACGCCTGCGCCGGCGCCGATTTTGGCGGGGGCAGCAAAAAGGCCTCCGACTCGCCGGCCAAGCAGTCGAATCCGGCGCAACCGGCGCCAGGAAACAGCGCCGCTCTGCCGGAAAAAGGACAAGACGGCGGCAGTAGCACCGACGCTAGCAGCGCTGGAGCCGCACCTGCTCCCGGCCAAGCGGCGAACAATGGGATCGGCAATGTCATAAAGACCATCGGCCAGATCGTCTCGTCGAAGCCGGCGCCGACGACACCGCCTGCCACCGTGCCGCCGAACACGAAGACCTGTGGCCAGAGTTTGTTGGTGTCAGCCAAAGCGAACCCATATCTTGCCGGAATGCCTGACGGGACATCTTTGACCTACACGCTGAAACCAGAGGAACCACAGACTCCGACGGACAAAGCGCCAGATGAATCGCCGGTGCTCGCGTCGCCGCTTGATCCGAGCTGCATCGCAGCTGGTGCGACGATCGCTTTTGACGTGGTTGGGGGCGTCGCCTACTCGCAGGCTGAGCGTGGCTATACCGCTAACGGCGACTTAGGTATGATCCGTCCGCATCAACTAGGTGCCTCGCTCGGCAAGTCCGACATTACGGCCCCGATGAGTAGTTTGGTTGCGGTCTTCCTCTCCGACAGCGATCCGAGTAAGGCTCAGGCTCCGGCGACTTTGGACTTTTCGACACAGGCCAGCCGCGACTACCAGACCCTGTCACCGGTGCTTGGCCAAGTCTTTTTCGTTGGCAACGGCCGGACCAGTGGCGGCGCCTCTCACGGCGTGGTCGTCCCGCAAGGAGCCACTCGGCTCTACTTTGGCGTGATGGATTGGTATCAATGGAATAATAATCAGGGTGCCCTCCATGTGAGCGTGTTGCTGGCAAAGCCCTAGGTGACTACCGCTGAATCTGCGGTGTCGCTGGACCGCCCCCTACATTATTTGATCAAGGTGGTATTATAGAAATTCTGGGCGCCAGCGACATTGACCCAGTTGCTCAGGCTACCGATTTGGCTGGGACTGCTTTGAGGGGTAGTGGTGCCGTCCCCTAGTTGACCGTCAGTATTGCGGCCAAAACTCCAAGCGGTCCCGTCTGTGCACAGCGCCACACAGTGGGCCTGTCCTGCCGCGATATTGCTCCAGGTACTGAGGCTGCCGATTTGAACGGGACTGCTTCTATTGAGCGTATTGCCAATACCAAGCTCGCCGTCGGCGTTACCACCAAAGGACCAAAGGGTGCCGTCCGAACGGCGAGCCAGCGAATGGTACCTTCCGGCTGCCACCTTGACCCACGTGCTGAGGTTACCCACCTGCACTGGGCTACTTCGGTTTGAGGTGTTACCAATACCAAGCTGGCCGTAGTCATTGGCTCCCATGGCCCACAGCGTGCTGTCGGTCCGCAGCGCAAGGGAATGATAGCTGCCAGCGCCGATGGCGCTCCAGGTGGAGAGTGTGCCGACTTGGATGACGATGCTGCGGTCTTGCAAGCTACTCACGCCGTTTTCGCCGAAGTTGCAGGCACCAAAGGCCCACAGTGTCCCGTCCGTGCGAATGCCAAAGGAGTTATTAAGTCCCGCGGTGGTGACACTCCAGGTGCTCAGCGTGCCGACTTGGATCGGACTGCTACGGTGGGCGGTCGTACCGCTGCCAAGCTGTCCATTGGTATTAAAGCCAAATGACCAGAGCGTACCGTCTGACCTTAGGGCTAAG
>Ga0315291_10002854_pt1 | contig 22463 bp, 18 predicted proteins | sample YL17G12_20_MG_FD_203070 | JGI IMG/M metagenome (GOLD analysis project Ga0315291, IMG submission 203070) | Sediment microbial communities from Yellowstone Lake, YNP, Wyoming, USA - YL17G12_20 | ecosystem: Environmental > Aquatic > Freshwater > Lake > Sediment | place: USA: Wyoming | collected... | reverse complement strand
ACCCGCTCGATCGCCGCGGTCTTGCGCGCCTGAGCGGTGCGGACCTTCACGCGAACGCGGTCGACGCGCATCTCGCCAAACTGACTCTCGGTGAGCATGTTGAGCGGCTGCAACACCGCGGGCACCGCCACCGCGGCGGCATCGGATGGGCTGTAGTCTACATCCTCCCGGGCGAGGGTCTTGCCCTCTGCCTCGATCTCCACGCGAACCCGCGCCGTGCCGCGGCTTATCCGGCCGCGCATCTCATCAACTGCGGCCAGCACCGTTGACGCGACCAGGCCGGGGGTGAGCTCCCGGACCCGCGCCACCTCCACATGGAATGCTCGGGAGCGACCGAGATCGGAATCGGTCACCTCGACAGTGACCGGCACCATGTCGGCGTTCCCGCCGAGCGTCCCCGCGGCCGCGCTCTGGTGGTCTCGGAACACGCGCCCGACAACCTGCGTCGGCGCCATGATCTTGTTTGAGAGGTAGATGCTGGGCAGGATGTCGTACACGTAGCCACCCGTCATGGGCAGGTCTACGTCGCCCCGCGAGAACAGCGGATGCCCGAACCCGAGCACCCGGTTCCCTTCCACCATGGTCACCGTGCCGAGAAAGGTCAGGTCGAAGTCACCGCCGACCAGCCTCGCCCCCAGGGCCGCTCCCGGCACCATCGGCGGGCGCATCTTCTCCTCGACTCCCCCGCCCGCGGCGGCGACGCGGAGCCCATAGGGAGCTAGGTCCTGTTCGAGCTGCTCCACCGCGCGGGGCCCGAATCCCGAGGCCTGGAGGAGGCCGCCCAGGGGGACCAACGTCATGACGCCGGGTGGGTCGGGCTCGCTTGGAGGCACCGGCGCGATCTGCACGCGGCCGATCGTCCTGCCGCCGATCTGAACCGGAGCCGCCAAGCGCCCGCCGGCGGGTGCCTCCTCCACCCTTGCTCCGGGCTCCGCGAACGCCTCGAGCATATCCTCGATGGGCGTGATGCCGGCGATCGGTTCTCTGCTGAACGCATAGGTCATGGAGATAGCGCCGGCCAGCCGGCCTTTGATGTACACGGGGCTGCCGCTCATGCCCCCGATCACACCGCTCTTCCGCGCCACCACCGGACCGTCGAGAATGCGCCCCAGGATGATGCTGCGGGAGCCCTCGTACTTCGGGATGACACCGATGATCTTGACGTGGAAGGACTCTATCTTGGCGCCGCGGAAGACGGATTTCGCCACCGCAATCTGCCCAGCGCGGACCTCTCGAAGCGGGAATATGCCGGCGCGCGTCTGGGGCATGACCGGGGTCGGGTAGGCTATCAGCAGGACAAACAGCAGGACCACAAGTCGGACCGCACGGGCCTGCCCTGAGCGAAGTCGAAGGGTCATGGCATGTCTCCAGCGTCAAAAGCGGACAGAGGATAGCACCCGCCCTTTGGGGGGTCAAGCGAACCGCTGGTGTGTGGAGATCAGTGTGTGCATAGCGGTGCATTCCCCGGGAGGCCGTGGATGAGTGCAGCCGATGATCGCGATCGGGAGTCAGAAGAGCGCAAGGTCTCGGATCGCGCGCATAACTTCATCCAGCGTCTCTATCGCGACCCGCGCTATCTGCTGATCGGCAAGATCGAGCGCTTCGGGCGGGAGCTTATCGCGTTCGTCGAGGGCTGCACGATGATCTCCGCTACCGGGGAAGTGCGCGGCCAGGCGCTGGTAAACTCCGAGTACGAGATCACCGGCCGCCCGGATGGCGAGCGGCCGTATCATCACGAGTCCCTGGTGGAGTATTACCTCTCTACGGAGGGCAAGGCGGGCGCGGCGCTGGGAGATGATGACTTCTTGCTGCTGCGGGAGGAGTCGTGGCAGTACTACGTGCGGCGCAACTTCGACTTTCTGCTGGGCGATTACCCGCAGGCGCGGGATGATGCCGAGCACAACCTCGCCATCTGGAACCTGCTGGAGCAATCGGAGGTCTCCGAGGAGGCGAGGTGGAGCTATCTGAGGTGGTGGCCGTGGATCGAGCGCGATCGCGCTATCGCTGAGGCGCTGCTGAGCCTCCGGCACGAGCAGCCGGAAGAAGCCGCCACCGAGCTGTACCGGGCGCAGCGCGCCATTGCCCAATATGGCGAACGCCATGCCGATCGCTACGCGCAGGAGGAAGGTGACAGCAAGGAGCTGTGCGACCACATGCGCCAGCAGATCGCTGGGCTGGTCGAGGTGCTGCGGGAGGACGACGGGCTTCCGGAGTCCATGGAGCACCGGCTCGACGAGGCCATCGCACGAGGGGACGAGGAGGAGGTCGAACGTCTCCGCCGGGAGATGATCAGGAGGGCGGTGGGGGAGGGGGAGTAGGTCCTGTTTCCCGCCACTCTCCGCCGGTCCAGCGCCCCTGGCAAGGCGAGGCCTACACCGGCCGTTGGCTCGGCGTTCGCTCCCCGAAGACCGAGGCAATCCCACTCGCCAGAACCGCGGATGGAACGTCGTCACTGTAGCCATTCAACGCCGCGCGGATAGGGTCCACGAGATCCGCATTCGCGGGCGCGAGGACGGGCCTAGCCTCAGCGATCGGGGTCACCTGGGGTGAACTTGGGCGCGGCGCCGCGCCAGGCGCCCCATCCAGACTCATCTTCACTAGCTCCGGGACCGCCGCCTGCGCCAGGCGGGACGGGTCAGCGCCTGGCGTTGCCACGCCGAACTGGGCAATCCTGAGATCCTTCTGCTTCTCGGCTGTGGTGGCTGGTAGCGGCGCCTGGGCTGTCTCGCTCTCGTTGGGAGGTGACCCAATAAGCACCAGTATCAGAGCGACTGCAGCCAGAGCCATCAACTGGCCAGCATGGAACCCGAACACGGACGACTCCACGTTCCGGTCGCGGCGATCATCGGCCTGCGCCGCCCCGACCGGCAGGCAGAGAGCGAGAAAGGCCACCAGCACGACACACGCGGTCCACCGGTAGGCAAACCTGTTCATCTCAGACCTCCTTGCTTTGGCGACTCGCTGCCCGACAGGCGCAGCCTGCGACTGAATCCCGCTACAAACCAGGCGTTATTCTATCCAGCAAGCTGGCGAAAGTCAACACTACGGGCGAGCCGACCAGGGTTCAGATGCCGTGGGGACACCCGCCGTCGCTCTCGTTTTCCGTCGTGGTGCTCAAACCAACCCAAACGCCCTCGCCAGATACACCGCCATCTGGTCGCGGGCGCAGATGCCCTCGGGATGGTAGAGGCCGTCGGTATACCCGGCTGTGACGCCGTGCTCCTTGATGTACTCTACATGCTTGTAGTTCCATGCCTCGGGCGGGACATCGGGGAAGCTCGGCGTGGTGGGCGGAGTGTAGGAGGCAAGCCCCGACTCTCCCCCTGCCATCGCCCTCGCGATGAAGGCCGCCATCTGGCCCCTGTCGAGCATGATCTCCGGATGATAGAGCCCATCTTCGTACCCGGAGGCGATGCCGCGCTCGCGGACATACTCGATGTACCGGTAGGCCCAGAAGCCGGTCCCGACATCGGGGAAGTGCGGCGTGTCCGGCCCCGGCGGGACCGCGTCGTCCCCTCCCGCCACCGCCCGCGCCAGGTAGACGGCCATCTGGTCTCGTGACACCGGCTCTGTTGGATGGTAGGTATCGTCCTCATAGCCGCGCACTAGATCGGCCGCCTTCGCCGCCTCGATCTCGTTGACGGCCCAGAAGTCGGCCGGCACGTCGAGGAACGAGGTCACGCTCACCGTCGCCTCGGCGACGGCGCCGAACCGCCCCTGTCCACCCTCCTGGCACATCTGCCAGGCGATGTGGCAGAAGGCGCAGACATCGGGCACGGGCAGCGAGCCAGCGAAGGTGTAACTCGCGCCTGGGGCCACGGCGACCCCTGGCGTAAGGCCGATCTTGGGCATGGCCTCGTAGAAGGGCGAGTCGGTGTCGGTCTGCTTGAGGCGGTAGCCGTCACCACGGCGCCAGGTGGACTGGCCCGTGTTCTGCAGCGTGATGGAGAGCTGCATCGTCTTCCCCCGCACCGCCGCGCTTGGCATCTGCTGGCTGGTGACCGAGGACCCAGCGGGCGGATCGCCCAGCCGGAAATCCACCGCCGGGGTATCGCACCCGGGCAGCACGCGCAGGCGCTCCCACTCTCCACTCCCATCTGCGAGCGTGGCGATGACGCGGTAGTCTCCTGGCGGCAGGTTCGCGATCCGGTAGCCGCCCGCGGGCCAGACGGTGCTGATCGTCAAGGATTCGCCGCCCCCAATCGGTGTCGCAGTCACAACCGCGCCAAGCGCCGGGGCTCCGCTCAACAGCACGCGACCGACGAGACCGCCCGGTGCAAAACCGCCGCTAGGCCCCGCGCTGTCTTCGAGCAGAGGCTCCAACGACAGTGCGCCCCAACCCACCGATGGCGTCCAGGCGCCGGTCTCATCGCCCTGCAATGGCTGTGCCGCTTGCTCGAGCCCCTGCCAGAGGGCGGTTCCCTCGTCACCCGTGCTCGGCTCGTCGCCCGCGGCGCCGGCGTACAAGCCGGCCGCGGCCCCCACGTGCGCGGCCGCTTGGGCGCTTCCGTAGAGCCAGCCGTACGGAGGACTCAATGGGTCCTGGCGAAGCGTACACGCGTGGGTAGGGAGCAGCGAGTAGACGCCTGTCACCTCGTCTCCCGCTGGTGCGACCAAGGCGACGTCTTCGCCCGCGGTCGAATACCAGGCGAGGGCGCCGTCGGCCGTCAACGCTCCCACCCCAAACACATGCGGGCAGGCCGCAGGAAACGATTGGAGCGACCCCATGTTATCCCCCGAGGGCGCGACCAGGAAGCATCCCCTCTCCCAGGCGTAGTCAACGGCGTCCTGGAGAAGCTGAGACCACGTCGCCCCGGAGAACGCGATGACGATGGCATTGGCGCGTTGGTCGGCTGCGTAGATTATGGCGCGGGCGAGATCGGCGTGTCGTGCGACTCCGTCCGCGGCGGCGACCTTGATCGGGAGCAATCTGACTGGATACCCCAGCCCCGCAATGCCGGCGCCGTTGTTCGTCGCGGCCGCGATGATGCCTGCGAGGTGGGTGCCGTGGCCGTGCTCATCGGTGACATCGGAGGAGCCATCGGCGGGGTCGCCGGACAGGAACGTGCGCGCGAGGGAGAGCGCGAGCTGCCCGCCGGCGGCGATATCAGCGCCTGTCGCCCCGGCGTTCAGGAAGTCGGGATGAGAGGCGTCCACGCCAGTGTCTATGAGCGCGACCAGGGCCGCTTTCTGAGGACGGTCGGCCCCCGTGAAGTACCGGCCTGGATAGGCTCGCCATGCCTCGAGGGCGCCAAGGGCGGTGAGCGGCCACTGAACAGGAGTGCTGCCGACCCATTGGTGCCAGGCGGGGTCGTTGGGTGAAGGCAATGGGGAGGCGAGCGCGGGAGCCTCGGTCACGCGCGCGACCGCCGCCCCTGATGGCAGGAGAAGGAGCGGAGCCAGGGCCACTAACCCAGCGCGGCAGAGTCGGCTCCCCCAGGCAGTCATGGCCGTCCACGGAGTTAGCCGCGCGGCCGCCTTCTCCCTGCTGTCTTGACACAGCGTTCGCGAGCGTGGTACAGTAAGTGGGCCGGTGAAATACGGCCCGTCCGCCCAAGCGGACGGGCATTCTCTTTTACCTTGCCGATGCCCACCCGGGGCTTGGTATGGCCCTTTGCGTGGAGATGAACGCAGACCAGATCAAAGTCGTGATCTTCGATCTCGATGGTGTGATCTACCGGGGGCACACCCCGATCCCCGGGGCAGGCGATGTCACCCGTTGGCTTGCCGCCAGCGGCCATCAGGTCTACTACTTCACCAACAACTCGACCAAGACGCGGGAGAGCTATGTCGAGCAGCTCGCCGGCTATGACATCGCCACCGACACCCACCACATCGTCACTTCGGCATGTCTCACTGCGCGCTACTTCACCGAGAATGGCTTGCTGCCCGCGACCGCGTTGGTAGTGGGCGAGGGCGGCCTGGCGGAGGAACTGAAGAAGGCCGGCATCCGAGTCGTGCGGCGAAGGGGAACGCGGCCGGTAGACTACGTCGTGGTCGGGATGGACCGCAAGTTCACCTACCGCAAGCTGCATGAGGCGCAGCAGGCGGTGCTCGCCGGCGCGAAGCTCATCGCGACGAACCGGGACGCGACCTACCCGGTCGAGGATGGGAACGTGATACCGGGGGGCGGGAGCATCGTCGCCGCCGTCGCTACCGCCTGCGAGCGCGAGCCGCTGCTGATCGGCAAACCCTCCCCCGAAGCAGGTCGCCTCATCGCCCACCACGCCAGCGTCGAGCCACACGAGATGCTCATCGTCGGCGACCGGCTCGAAACCGATATAGAGATGGGGCGGCGCGCGGGGCTGCTCACTTGCCTGGTGCTAACCGGCATCAGCAGGATCGAGGAGGTGGATGCGCTTCCGCCGTCGAGCCGGCCGCACTGGGTGATCGAGAGCATCGCCCAACTCCCGGACCTCTTGCAGGGCCGCATCCCTCCTCGCGGGGACGCTCAATGAAACCCGCCCTCCGGCCGGCGGGCAAGCCCCCGGTGGCGCTCACCATCGCCGGCTCTGACTCGGGCGGCGGCGCGGGGATCGAGATGGACCTGAAGGTCTTTGGCGCGCTCGGCGTCTTCGGCGCTTGCGCCATCACCGCGCTCACGGCGCAGAACACGGCCGGCGTCCGCGGCGCGTGGGAAGTGCCTGCTGAGTGCGTCGCCGCCCAGATGGAGGCCGTCCTCGACGACATGCCGGTGGCCGCGGCGAAGACAGGGATGCTCTCCTCGGAAGCCGTCGTCCGGGCGGTGGTGGAGGTCGTCCGCAGGCGCAGGCTCGCGCCTCTCATCGTTGACCCGGTCGTGGTGGCGAAGGACGGCACGCACTTGCTCTCCGAGGGGGGGGTCGCCGCGGTTCGAGATGAGCTGCTGCCCCTCGCCACCGTCCTCACCCCGAACATCCCGGAGGCGGAAGCGCTGCTCAACGAGAGGATCGAGTCCGAAGAGGACCTGCCAAAGGCGGCGGCGAAGCTCCGCGCCCTGGGGTGCACTTGGGTGGTTGTCAAGGGCGGGCATCTCAGTGGGCCTGAGGTCACCGACCTGCTCCTGGGACCGGACGGCGAGCAGGCCCTTACGTCACCCCGAATCACCGGCGGACCATTCCACGGGACCGGCTGCGCGCTGTCGGCGGCGATCGCCGCCTATCTGGCGCGCGGTCGCTCGATCCCCGAGGCTGTGAAAGCGGCCAGAGTATTCGTGCAGCAACTGCTTCACCAGGCGCACGCGCTCGGGCGGGGCGCGCTCGTCCTCCACCCACAAACCCCAGCACCAGAGGCGGGAACCCAATGACCAAGTTCATCTTCGTGACGGGCGGGGTCGTTTCATCGGTCGGCAAGGGGATCACCACGGCGTGCCTCGGCAGACTGCTCAAAGACCGCGGGCTCCAGGTGGCGATCCAGAAGATAGACCCCTACCTCAACGTAGACGCGGGCACGATGAGCCCGTTCCAGCACGGCGAGGTGTTCGTCACCGATGACGGTGCGGAGACCGATCTCGATCTCGGGCACTACGAGCGATTCGTTGACCTCAGCCTGACCAAGCTGAGCAATGTCACCAGCGGCCAGGTCTACGGCGCGGTCATCCGGAAGGAGCGGGCGGGCGAGTATCTCGGGCAGACCGTTCAGGTCATCCCTCACCTCACCGATTACATCAAGTCGCAGATTCGCGCGCTCGCCAAGCATGACTCGGCCGATGTCACCATCGTAGAGATCGGCGGAACGGTCGGCGACATCGAGGGGCAGCCTTTTCTGGAGGCCATCCGCCAGATGCGCCGCGAACTCGGGCACGAGAACTCGCTCTTCATCCACGTGACCCTCATCCCCTATGTCGGCCCCTCGGGCGAGAGCAAGACGAAGCCCACCCAGCACAGCGTTCGGGAGCTGCGGAACATCGGCATCCAGCCCGACATCCTGCTCTGTCGCACCCGCCGCCCGCTGTCGAAGGAGATGCGGGAGAAGCTCAGCCTGTTCTGCGATGTCGACAAGGAGGCGGTGATCGAGGGCCGCGACACCGACTCCATCTACGAGCTGCCGCTCATTTTCGAGAAGCAAGGGTTCGGCAGCCTGGTTGCCAAGCGCTTGGGGCTCGACGGCGAGCCGGACCATTCCGAGTGGGAAGAAGTAGCCTCGGCGATCAAGAAGTCGAAGCGGTCGGTCAAGGTCGCCATGGTCGGCAAGTACATGGCCCTTCAGGATGCCTACATCAGCGTGACCGAGGCGATCCGGCACGGCGGCATCGCGAACGAGGCCCAGGTGGAGGTTGTGCGGGTTGACTCCGAGGAGATCGAGAAGGAAGGCGCAGCGAAGCTGCTGGAGGGAATGTCAGGCGTCGTAGTGCCTGGGGGGTATGGCGATCGCGGAGTCGAGGGGAAGATCCAGGCGATCCAGCACTGCCGGGAGAACAAGGTGCCGTTCCTCGGTCTCTGCCTTGGGATGCAGTGCGCGGTGATCGAGTTCGCCCGAAATGTCTGCGGCTGGAAGGACGCGAACAGCGCCGAGTTCAGCGAGAAGACGAAGCACCCGGTTCTACACCTGCTCGCCAACCAAGAAGGCGTCACCGACAAGGGGGCGACCCAGCGCCTCGGCGCCTATCCCATGCGGATCATGCCCGGCACTGTGGCGCGCAAGCTCTACGGGGCGGCCCGCGCCAGCGAACGCCACCGGCATCGCTATGAGGTGAACAACCAGTTCCGGCCGGAGATGGAGGATCGCGGCCTCGTCACGGCGGGCGTCAGCCCTGACGGCAAGCTGGTCGAACTGATCGAGTTGCCCGACCACCCGTTCTTCCTGGGGAGCCAGTTCCACCCCGAGTTCAAGTCCCGCCCCAACCGCGCCCACCCGCTGTTCCGGGAGTTCGTGAAGGCGGCGGTGAGGTATGGCAAGTAGGTGCAGGGCGGGCCGCTGGAACATCCGGTCGCTTAAGGAATGCTTCGGTGTTGGGGCCACAGAGAAGGCTGATGTCAGGAGACACCACCGATGCTGACTGGTGGACGATTCCTCTTGTGGGTCGCATCTTCACCCTCACTGTCCTCTGGCTCATGCTGGTTGTTGGGGTCGTCTTCTTTGCCGGGTCGATCTACATGCTTGTCGCGCCCGCGGAAAGAGACTGGGACCTGCTCGTCGGTGGCCTTGTGTACTTCCCGCTTGTCTGGCTGATGGGTCGTCATTTCGTGCTTGGGTTGGCGGTGGAGCCGGACGGGCTTCTTCTGCGGCGGCCGTTTCTCGGCCTCCGGGAAAGGCTGCCGTTCAGTGAGATGCGATGGTGCAGGGCCGGCGGGTTCTGCCAGACCAGGTGGCTGAAGGTCAAGACAAGACGGTTCCTACCGCTGCAGGTGCATCACCCTGGCTTCAGTACGGGGGAGTGGGATGTGTTGATTGGGTTACTGAGGGGCCTGCTGGAACCGCTGGGGAAGTGGCGGGAGTAGCTGGGCAGGAGGCAAGGGCCTGCCTACGGACTTGCGAGGCTTCGGTGCTGAAGCACCCGAAGCAACGGGAAGGGGGCTGCGGATGGAGACACGGACGTGTGCTAAGTGCGGTGCGCTGAGGCCGGCGAGCGGCGACACCTGCGTGCAATGCGGGACGCCCTTTGCCGATTCGCCGGAGCAGTCGGCGATTGCCTATGGGAGCGCGGCGGTTGGCCGGCCGCGGAGCGGCCTCGCCGTTGGGGCCTGCGTGCTCGCGTCGTCTAGCCTCGTCGGCTGGCTGCTACCGCCCTTCGGGTTCACACTCGCACTGCTGGGCATAGTGCTGGCGAGCCTGGCCCGCCGGGAGGGGTCGAGCAGGCTCGCGACGGTGAGCCTGGTGCTTGGCTGCGTCGGGCTTGCCGCGACGGTGGTCAACAGCGCGATCGGCGCGTGGATCGGCTACCACGGGATGCTCAAGTAGCGCTGGCCAAGACTCCACCCTCCCTCGTGTGTCTGACCACGCGGGATAGCCGAAGGCTCCCTTGCCTGGACGTCGAAGAGCGGTGTCGTCAGACAACCGAACGGCTGGTTGGAGCATGCCGGAGGGAGAGTGCGATGCCAGGCCTCAGCAGCGGCTTTGAGCCTTACAGAGGTGGACCCACCAGTTCCTACTTCAGCGACGCAAGCGCGCCGGAGCCAACCGCCGCGCCTCCTGCTCCTCCGGCCCCGCCTTTGCCCCCGCCCGGGCCGCGCGGCTCCGGCTTGGGCGGTAGGGTCGCCCTCATCGAATGGCTGCTCAAACATCGCGACCATCTCTTCCATGAGATCATGGCCGGGCGCAATCTCGGCCGATATGTGGCCGACGCGTTGCTTGTGACCATCGCGGGAACGTTGTTCTACGGCTTCGTCGTCGGCATCTCGGTGGGCGGGTGGCAGATACTCTATGACCCCGTGAAACTCCCGTGGGTGCTGGTCTTCACGCTGCTGCTTTGCCTGCCATCGCTCTACGTCTTCGCCTGCTATGTCGGCAGTCGGCTCGCGCTGCTCCAGGTGTGTGCTCTCGCCTTCACCGGCACTGCGGTGGTGGGCACCATCCTCATCGGCTTCGCGCCGATCACCTGGTTCTTCATGTTCACCGCGCCGGGAAGCCATCACTTCGCGGTGCTCATCAACGTCGCGGTCTTCGCCTTGGCCGGGTTCTTCGGTGTGCAGTTCATGCGCCGCGGCATCCACGCACTGCACCGCGAGGCAAGCGAGCGGCAGGCGGTGGAGAGAGTGATGAACTGGTGGATGGTGCTCTACGCGCTGGTGGGAGCGCAGATGGCCTGGCTGCTCCGTCCCTACTTCACCGCCACCGAGGTGTTCATCCGGCCGCGGGCCGGCAACTTCTTCGTCGCGGTGATGGTAACGCTGAGGGAGTTCTTCTCCGGCCAGGGATGGTGATGCCCGATGGCCCAGCGGCCGCCCCCACCAGCACCGTGGTCATGGAGCGTGGTCCGTTCCTGTCTCGTGGAGCGAGAGGCGCTGTTCGCGCGCATCCGTGACGGCCGGGAGCTGCCGCGGCTCATGGGGGGTATGGCCATGGTGTCGGCGCTCTTCTCCGCGCTCTACGGCCTGACGGTCGGCATCTACGCGGGTGGCTGGCAGGTGGTCTACAACGCAATCAAGTTCCCGCTGCTGCTGCTGGCGACGCTGGCGCTCTGTGCGCTTGCCCTCTACATGCTGAACTCCCTGGTGGGGGCGCGGCTTTCGCTCAGTCAGACTGTCGCGGTTGTGCTAAGCGCCATACTCGTCACGGCGACGCTGCTGTTGTCGCTCACGCCCCCACTCGGTTTCATCATGTTGACCTCGCTGCGCGACTACCAACTGGTGGTGTTCCTGAACTTGATCGTCGTCTCCATCGCCGGCGCTGGGGGAGTGGGTTTCGCCTTCCAGGCTACGGCTGCGGTGCACACGGATCCGGAGGCGCGGCGGCGCTGCCTTGGCGTGATGCGCGCCTGGATGGTGCTCTACGGGCTGGTGGGGCTACAGATGCTGTGGTTGTTCCGCCCGTTCTTCCGTCAGACGGATGTCTTCATCCGCCCGCTGGGGGAGGGCGGCAGCGCGTTCGAGGCGTTCCTGCGGCTCATCGTCACAGTGGCTCGCAGCCTGATCTGAGGCCCACGCCGCGTCCGTCGGCGTCTGACTGTGGCTCTCCGGCGCGGTTGCCCATACCAAACATCTGTGCTATAATCCCCTACCTTCTTCGAGGCAGGTTGAGTGGCGGTGGATTTCGGGAAGCTCCTCGATGAGATCAGGTCCAGCCCCGGCTACCAGGGGCAGATTCTCCACGTGCAGGAGATACCGGCGCGGGAGGCGGTGTATGGGGAGCTGTCCGCGACGCTGCCGGGGCCGTCGCGAACCTGCGGGCTGGCCGCTGCGTCGCCTGGAGGAACGCTCAGTCTCCCTTTGTCCCAACTCCTCCGCCCACGTAACCCAACGCCGCGAGTTGTCTCCGGAGATCCTGGCTGAGATCAACCGTGTAAGGCTCTTCCCCGAACTCCGCCCGCCATTGCCTCTGCTCCAGCAGCCACTGCGCGATGAGCTGCTCGTGATAGGCGGCGCGCACGGGCAACTCGTGTGAGAGATCGTGCTCCTCTTTGGGACCGGTTTCCGTGTCCCACAGGCCAAGCGAGGCTTCCGTTGCAGTTCCGCCCGGGCGAACTGACACGTCCATTACCCGCTTATAGCCATCCTCGTCAATCACTGATACCAAGTCTATCTCATTGCCATCCCACCGCGAGATCTCCCCGTAGATACGCCGCTTCGGCTGCCGTTCTGGGCTCGCAGCCACTCTCGCCAGGTCCTCGCCGGGCAGCTCATAGGGCAGGTCGGGCGTTAGACCCGCCTGCGCCAGGATCGTCGGCATCAGGTCAACCAGGCTCACCCGCTCATCAACCCTGGTTCCGGCAAAGCGTCCGCCCGGGAACCTTGCGATCAGCACGACGTGTGTGCTCTCACAGCTCAGATCGAAGCCATGGCTGAAGGTTCCGTGCTCCATGAATGCCTCACCATGATCGGAGGTGAGGAGGATGATGGAGTTATGATATCGGCCGGCTTTTTTCAACTCCGCGATGAAACCGCGGAATCCCTCGTCGGCCTCCCATACCTCCGCGTCGTAGCGATCTATGATGTGCTCGATGTCGTCGCGCGTCATGTCGGGGTAGGGCACGCGCAGCTTCTCCAGGGATTTCGAGGTGCCATCATAGCGGCCCTGGAAGCCCCGGTCGAACCGGCTGAGGTGCTCGGGCCGGGGACGATAGGGATCGTGCGGCTCGAGCGTGTGCAGGAACATGAAGACGGGCTTCTCCGCCGGCTGTGCCGCCAGCGTCTCCCGCACCATCATCCTGACCCATGTTGCGGGGGCCAGCCGGTAGACATACCGGTCGTAACCCTGATCCAGCCCATAGGGGGTGGCCAGGCAGGGGACGGTGACAAACCCCGCGGTGAAGTACCCCTCCTCGTGCAGCACCTCCGGCACCAGCACCGGCCACTGGGCAAGCCCCTCGGAATAGTGCATCGCCCCATGGACGCTTGCGTACAGGCCAGTGAGCATTGCTGCCACCGACGGGCGAGTCCAAGGCGTCGGCGTGTAAGCCCTCTCGAAGAGCGTCGCCTCCTTCGCAAAGGCGTCTATCGCGGGCGATGTCCCGCGGTCGTATCCATAGCACCCAAGGTGGTCCGGCCGTAGCGCATCGACCGAATACATGTACACATCGGGCGCCCGCGCTGGCCGGCGCAGCGGCAACCGCGGCCACCCGGGCTTGCGACGGACGGTCGCGAGGTAAGGCTTCGGCGCGCCGCTGAGCTTGGCGGACAGCGCCGGCTTGAGGCGAAGCCTTAGCCGAGCCGATTCCGGCGCCCACAGGCAGTGCCACAATGGGCCCTTTCTCGCAAACACAAAGCGGTTGCCCTCCCGTTCGTCCAGCTTGAACGCTAGCGGCCCTAGCGGAGCTATGTGGAGCCTGTTCTCGATGCCCTGTTGCCAGGCCACGAACTCAACCGGATTTGTCCCCTCCGGCGTCACCAGGTCTGCCTCACAGGCAACGTAGCCGGTGGAGCTCCCGGCGACTCCCCGGCGACTGACGCCACCCTCAATGTCGAACCTGACGAGCTTGCCCGCCCACCGATCCAGGTCCAGATCGGCACTGACGACGGGCAGGCTGTCGGCACCCTCGGAGAAAAGCCGGCTGGTTCGGAACGCGACCTGGGGCAGGTCCTCATCTGTTGTGATGGTCACAGCGACGGACATGACCGAATCTGCCCAAGGCTTCAAGATCAGCGCCGCCGAAGCCGCAAGTGCGATCACGACTGCAAGCACAAACATCGTCCTTCGTCGCAAGCCCCCGAGCATCGCAGACTGTCTCCGTATACTGGTCCAGCTGTGCTTGGCACACGGATTCGCTGCTCGCGTATGCCGTCCTGTCCCGCTGAGCGCCTCGCCGCCGTCACTCGCCCAGGACGCGGGGAACAACAGGAGTGCCGGACCGATCCGCGAAGGCACGATCACCCGTTTGTCGGCCTGAGCCTGACTCGCCCGTCTGCCCGATCTGGGTGCGCAGGAAGCGCCGGGAAGGGGCTTCTCGCGACTGCACTTGTACTGCGATTGCCCATACCAAACATCTGTGCTATAATCCCCTACCTTCTCCGAGGCAGGTTGAGTGGCGGTGGATTTCGGGAAGCTCCTCGATGAGATCAGGTCCAGCCCCGGCTACCAGGGGCAGATTCTCCACGTGCAGGAGATACCGGCGCGGGAGGCGGTGTATGGGGAGCTATCCGCGCCAGTACCCGAACAGCTTCAGGCAGCGCTAGCCAGCCTCGGCGTCGAGCGCCTCTATTCCCACCAGACCGAAGCGATCGAGCACCTGAGGGCGGGGCGGCATACCGCCATCGTCACCGGCACTGCCAGCGGCAAAACGCTCTGCTACAACCTGCCGGTGATCGAGCGGCTGTTTTCGAATCCGAAGGCGAAGGCCTTCTACCTCTTCCCCACCAAGGCGCTCGCCCAGGACCAGGTGCGCGGGCTGAGGCGCCTTGCGGACGCTCACCCGGACATCGCGGGCCTGGTGCGAACGGGCACCTATGACGGCGACACGCCCGCCACCACGCGCCGCAAGCTTCGCCGCGAGGCGAACGTCATCATGACGAACCCGGATATGCTCCACCAGGGCATCCTGCCCTATCACAGCCGGTGGGGCAGCTTCTTCTCCAACCTCGAGTTCATCGTCGTGGACGAGATTCACACCTACCGAGGGATCTTCGGGTCGAATGTGGCGAATGTGCTGCGGCGGCTGAAGCGGATCTGTCAGCACTATGGCGCATCGCCCACATTCGTCTGCTGCTCAGCAACCATCGCGAACCCAGGCGGACTCGCCGAGCGCCTGATTGGCGCGCCGGTGGCGGTCGTTCATCGGGATGGCTCGCCCCGCGGGCCGAAGCGCTTCGTGCTGTGGAATCCGCCGAACGTGCTGGTGAACTGCCAGTGCGCGCTGTGCAAGCAGGGGAAGGCGGCGGGCCATCCGACGATGGAGCGAGTATCCAGCAATGAGGAGGCGCGACGGCTGCTAGTGCAACTGCTCCGTCACAAAGTGCAGACCATCGCCTTCGCCCGCACCCGCATCGTCGCGGAGTTGCTCTACCGCTACACCGCGGAATCGCTGGAGAAGATCAACCCATTGCTTGCCGATTCGGTTCGGCCATACCGCGCGGGCTATCTGCCGGAGGAGAGGCGCGAGATCGAGCGGCGGCTGTTCTCCGGCGAACTGCTTGGGGTCACGAGCACGAACGCGCTGGAGCTGGGCATTGACGTGGGCAGCCTCGACGCATCGCTCATCGTCGGCTACCCCGGCACGATCGCCTCGACCTGGCAGCAGGCCGGCCGGGCCGGGCGCGGCAGGGACGAGTCGCTCGTCGTGCTCATCGCCTACAACGAGCCGCTCGACCAGTACCTGATCCTCCGCCCGGACTATCTTTTCGGGCGCTCACCCGAGCACGCGGTGATCGCTCCCGAGAACCCGTACCTGCTGGCCGGGCACTTGCGGTGCGCGGCGTTCGAGCTGCCCCTGCGCGCCGATGACCTGCGGGCCTTCGGCGAGCACGCGCCGCCCATCATGGAGATCCTTCAGGACCTGAACCAGGTGAAACGGATTGACGATGCCTGGTACTGGTCGAATACCGAATATCCGGCGGCGCAGGTGGCGCTGCGCACGCAATCCGATGACACTTACACCATCATGGACGTTGCTGACGGCAACCGGGTAATCGGGATGGTGGACTCGATCAGCGCGCCGGAGACCGTCTATCCCGGGGGGGTGTATCTGCACGAGGGCGAGACCCATCTTGTGCGGAAGCTCGATCTGGAGGCGCGGGCGGCCTACGTCGAGCGGCAGGAGGTAGACTACTACACCCAGGCGGTGCTCGACTCCAGCATCCGCGCCGGCGACGTGCAGGCGGAGAGGGAATGGGCTGGCGGGCGGCTGTGTCATGGTGACGCCACCGTGACCTGGAGGACGACCGCCTTCAAGAAGATCAAGTTCTACACGCAGGAGAACATCGGCTATTCCCGGCTCGACCTGCCCGCGCAGCACCTGGAAACTGCCGCGTGCTGGTTCGCGCCGTCGCAGGAGGCGCTGGCGCTCGTCGGCAGCTATGGACTGAAGCCGATCGAGGGACTGGCCGGCATCCGTAATGTCGCGGTCAACATGCTCCCGCTGATCGCCATGTGCGACCGGCTGGATGTCGGTGGGATCGTGGATTCGAGCAACTTCGGCGCGCCCACCATGTTCTTGTACGACCGCTACCCCGGCGGGCTCGGTTTCGCGGAGAAGGGGTATGAGCTGTTTCAGTCGCTGCTGGGGGAGTGCCTTGGGACCATAGAGCGGTGTCCGTGTGAGGAGGGCTGTCCGTCGTGCGTGGGCTTGCCTGTCACCCAGCCCGCCCAGCAGATTGACCCGGATCTCGGGCGCGGCTATCCGATACCGGACAAGGAAGCCGCGCTGGTGCTGCTGCATTGTCTGCTGGGGAAAGAGGAGTACGTGCCAAGGAGGGGGCGGAGAAGGCGGCGGGCATCAGCCTCCGGCGAGATACCCGCCCTGCAAAGCGGCGAAGGCGCCGGCGGAGATGCTGTCCAGTCGGTCTCAGTCGCGGAGCAGGTGGCGCGTAGGCTGAGGAGGGGGAAACGGCATCAGGTTGGGCTCTAATTGTGGTGAGCGGCGTTGCTTGACGCTGCTTCCGCTCACCTATAAACTGACCACTCGGAATGGTAGTGGAAGAACTCAAGCGCCGCATTTCCTCGATCCAGCGGGGGGAGGTGCCGTCGCGCCAGGCCAGTGAAGCGGAGGGCGCGCGGCGGCGCTCGTGCGCTGACCTCAGCGAGCACTTCCCCAAGGGCCTGGTTCGCCGCACCGAGCGAGGCGAGCTATTCGTCTGCGAGACTGCCTTGTCGGAGATATACTCCGGTGCGGCGAAGCTGCTGCCTCGCTACCTGCGGGTATTCGACCGCGCAAGGCAGGCGGCAAGGCGCGATGGCGGGCCTGACTTCATGCGCGCGTTGGCCGAGGCCAAGCCACATGCGGCCGCGTTCATTGACACCGAGACCGCTGGCTTGCACGGCCGGCCGCTCTTCCTGATGGGTCTGGTGCAGTTGCGCAGGGGCAAGCTGGTGCTGACGCAGTACTTCGCCAGGAACTACGCTGAGGAGGCAGGCCTCCTCACCCAGTTCGCCGCGGTGATGCCGAAGTGGAAGCTGCTAGTGACCTTCAACGGCAAGGCCTTCGACTGGCCATTCGTGCGGGATCGCATGGTCTACCATCGCATCGAGTGCGAGCCATCCTTCGCCCACGTTGACCTGCTCCATCCTTCTCGCAGGCGCTGGCGGTCCGAGTTGCCGAACTGCCGGCTCCAGACCCTCGAACGGTATCTGTGCGGCCGGTGGCGGAGTGGCGACATACCATCCGACCAGATCCCGCAGCGCTACCACGATTTCGTGCGCGGGCAGGACGCGCGCATCATTGCGCCGATCTTCCATCACAACCGGCTCGATCTGATCGCGATGATGGAGTTGCTGATCGCGCTTGTTGAGGGAAAGCATCCTGTCGGGCTCACTGACCGCGCCGCCGAGCCGGCGCAGGAGAGAAGATATGTCTGAAGAGCGGGAACAGAAGCGGCCGGGGCAATCGCAGGACCGGCGCGTGGTGACTTACTACGATGTGCTCGATCTGGACCGTGACGCCACACCGGATGAGATCAAGGCGGCCTACTACAAGCTCGCCCGCGAATGCCATCCCGACGTCGCCGCAGATGACCCCGATATGACGCAGAAGTTCGCCCTCATCAGCCAGGCCTACCGGATACTGAGCGATTCGCAGCGCCGCCACCAGTACGACCGCAAGCTCCCGCAGAAGAGCTATCCGCTCCGCCACCCGACCCCGGAGAAGATCTGGCGCGAGACGACCGATGTCGTGCTGCTTCGGTCGGACCGCTTTGGGCCGCTCAACCAGGCGATGCAGGCGGCGATCCCGATCACGCTCGACGAGGATCTGCTCATCCTCAGCATGCCCGGCGCCGAGCGCCATCTCTCCGGCCACATGGAAACCGCGGCGAACCGGAACGCCATCCTCAACGCGCTCGAACTCACCTCCGGCCGCCGCCTCGACTTCCGCCTCATTGACGGCTCATCCGTCGAAGACTGGGAAGCGCTGAAGAAGGGGGAACGACGGGCGAGGGAGACCGCAACCCGGGGCAGACGCGAGACGACGCCCACCGCCAGGCGGCCGGCGGCCGGAGAGGGCCCGTGGGATGAGCTGGTCCAGCGCATCCACCGGCAGTACCAGCAGATTCCGAAGCGCCAGTACCCACAGGCCAAAGCTCGCTACCTCCGTGAGGCGCTCGGTTGGGTTGTGGCAACGGACGAGGAGGTGCGTTACCAGGGCGAGGTGGACGAGGACGCGCACGAACGCTCTATCGCCCGGGCCATCGAGCGGCTGGCGGCGATCCTGGAGCTGCCGCCAGTCTTCGTCGCTCTCCAGCTCGAGAACATGAAGCGGTCGGGAGAGGTCTAGCCGGTGCCCGGGCGATTCCTCGGCGCGCTGCGCGAGCGGCCTCGCCTGATCGTCAGCCTGCCGGTCAACTCTCCCGCGCTGGCCCGCGCCGCGGCGGAGGCAGGCGCGGACGCGCTCAAGGTCCACATCAACGTCAGGCACGAGGCCTCGGGAACCGTATTCGGGTCGCTCGCCGAAGAGCGGGAGAACCTGGAGCGGATTCTCGCGGCCGGCCTGCCGACCGGCATCGTCCCAGGCGCCGCCGGCTCGCTCCCGTCCCGCGAAGACATGCGTGGGCTGGAGGCGATGGGAGTGGACTTTTTCGATCTCTACGATCACGACATGCCGCTGTGGCTGGCGCGCTGGCAGGGCATGACGAGGGCCGTCGCAATCAGCCACGCCACCCCCCTCGAGGCGATATCCGATCTCGCGTCGGTCGGGTTCGAAATGCTGGAGGCAGCGATCATCCCGCATGAGGGGTATGGACAGCCGCTCACCGTGGCCGATGTGATGGCCTACCGTAACGTCAGGCGGGCGACGAAGCTTCCGATCATCGTGCCGACCCAACGTGCCATCCAGCCCGACGACGTGCCGGCCCTGCTGGCGATCGGCATCAATGCCATCATGATCGGCGCGATCGTGACGGGTAAGGAACCGGAGTCTCTGGGGAGAGCAACAGAGCGGTTTGCCGCTGTGATGTAGAGGCCCAGCCACTGAGAGGAGTCACCGATGTGTGAGTTCTGCACGAAGCACGGCGAGGGGAAGAAGTGGTATCTCCAGGCGAGCAACTACGCGGACGACCTGCTGAGCGATGTGCGGCGGCGCAAGTTCATCCGCGATTTCTTCGGGCACCCCGAACACCTTGGCCGTGACTCCGAGCGGCTCGCGAAGCTGAGCAACGCGCCGCCCTTCATCCAGCGCGCGGTCAAGCGGATGGCCGTCGGCCGGATGAAGAAGGTGCACTTCGGCCAGGTGGTGCCGATGGAGGATGTGAAGGAGATCTTCGGGTTCGTCAACTCCATCGTCCGGCTGCCCTGCATCTGCCGCCACGTCTCGCTCGGGCGGGAGGCGCGCTACTGCTACGGCGTCTCGATGGGGCCGGGTGGAGGCGGTTGGGGCGAGATCTTCGGAGACCTGGACGGCAGCTTCCTATCGGGCCCCGATACCGGTCAGTTCGAGCAACTGAGCGCCGAGCAGGCGGCGCAGGCATTCGCCGATCACGAGAAGGAGGGTCTTTGCCACAGCGTCTGGACCTTCGTGACCCCCTTCGTCGGTGGTATCTGCAACTGCGACCGGGCCGATTGCATGGCGATGCGGGCTACCGTGACGCACGACTTCAAGGTCATGTTCAGGGCCGAGTATGTTGCCGAGGTAGCAGCGGATCTCTGCGGTGGCTGCCGCTCGTGCATGCGGGCGTGCCAGTTCGGCGCGCTCGCCTACAGCGCTGCCACCAAGAAGGCGTATGTGGACCAGGCCGCTTGCTACGGTTGCGGGATCTGCCGGAGCGCGTGCCAGAAAGACGCCATCGCCCTGAAGCCGCGCGCCGAAGTGCCAGCGGCGGCGAACTTGTGGTAGTGGCGGCGGTCGCCGCGCAGAACAACCACTAGCCGGGCCGGCTCCCCTCCTGCCGAACCAGCCGCGTCAGGTGCTCGAGCGCCGACTTGCGCGTCCAGTACTCGCGCGACCACGGGTCGGGCGCGCTCGACGCCCGGGAGAGCTGGTCGTCATAGTAGATGCCGTAGGTGTGCTCGGGGTCTTCTCTGAGCTGTGCTTCCACCACCCGAAGGAGCACCGGGATATCGGCGCTGTTGCCGTCGGCGGAGAACCGGATCCGCCCCTCATAACGACCAGGCTTGGCGTCATCAGGGAGATGCAGGGTAAGCCAGAAGGTCGCGTTCTCGTCCGCTGACAGCGGCCCGCCCGCCCAGCGGTCGAGGATGTCGGGGACGATGCGGAAACGGCCGCTCAGGTTGTAGTTCGGCCGCGCCCGGAGATAGCGGACCTTCCGCACCTCGATGCGATCGGCCGGCACCGGGCCGATGGCGGTGAGCGTGATGCTGGCGCGTTTCAGCGCATGGAGCGGCCTGACGGTGAAGGTCATGGGCTCGTACTCGCCCGGCGCTGCGAAGACGCGCAGGGTCGGGTTCAGCTCCTGCGGGGTCGGGTTCGTCCAGGGGTAGATCGGGACTGCCCAGTGCCGGTGCCAGATGCAGAAGCCGCGGGCGCGATCGGCGGCGGTCAGAGTCGGCGCGGGCCCCGCTGGCGGTCTGACATCCTCCCGCCATTTGGCGATTTCCTTCTCCGGCGCCCACCGCTCGATCTTGTCGATCAGCGAGCGAGCTTCGGCTTCATCTGCCGGCTGCCAGGCCACGATGCCGGCGATGCACCACTTGCTGCGCGGCGTGAGCTTGACCTGAATGCTCCCGCGCGAGACGGTGGAGAACACGTGCTGCTGCCGAAGGTACGGGCCCGACCATTCAGGGGCCGGAAGCTGGCACCGCCACTGCTCTCCACCGACACCGACGGTGAAGTCCCAGTACTGCGAGACCGAGCGGTCCCAGCGAGCCCCAGTGTCGGCCACCACGTACACCGACCATGGACCTGGTGCCGCGGCGAAGCTGAACCGCGTGGGCCTGGCGCCGATGACGCAGTCCTGTGTCAAGGGGTTGGTCCAGATCGGGCTACCGTCGCCCGGCGCGTCGTGTGCGACGGGCGCCTCCTGGGCCGCCCAGCCCGGATCCGACGGGGTCACCTGGTGCGCGCCCGGCCAGAGCGCCGATGCGTCGCTGCCCATGTCGAAGACAAGCACCGCGGCCGATGCGACGCCGGACACGCAGGCCAATGCGCAAAGAAGGGCGAGTGTGAGCAGTGGTTGCTTCATCGGGCGATCTCCTGCCAGGGCGATGAGATGAGCCGCACGGTGCGTGACAGTTCGTGACCCGCGGCGCTGACGAAGACGGAGTATTGGCCCGGCGATAGCCCCGCCGGAATCGGCAGCGAGATCTGGGTCACGCCCTCGGGAACCCGGGCCTCAGTTCGTGAGAGCACGTTCTCCCCCATCGTCAGCCGGAGCGCGACCGGTTCGGCCGCGCCCTCCGCCAGCCCGAGCACGTGAACGGCGAGCGGCACTCCCTTCGCGTCCACGAACGCGACAGAGGCGAGCAGATCAAAGCCAACCAGCGTCGGCCGCGCATAGCGCAACAGCTCCAGATCGCTGATGTAGAAGCTCAGCTTCTCGCCATCCGGGTAGGCGTCTTCCGAGATGAAAACGCCGATGGACCTAACGCGGTCCCGTTGAGGGATATCGCGGAGATCGAAGGTGAACTCGCGCCACTCCCCGGCGCGAAGCCCTTCTGCGTCCCGCTCCCACGATACGTTCCTGTCACCGGAGCTGACGGTCACCCCAAGGGGGCGATAGGGGAGTGGATCGCGGCTGGTGAGCGCGTAGACTCGCATCCGCATCCGATCCCACCCCCTCCAGTCGCTCATCTCGCCAGGCACGCTCATCTGGATACGGGGCCAGCCGATCGGGTAGCTGGGCTCACCAGTGCTCCAGTCCACCGGCACGGAGAAGAGAAGCGCGGATGCGCCCTCTAGGACGGCGGGCGACAGGGCGGACTCAATCGCCTCCCAGCCATTGACTGTCTTGCCATCTATCAGGACAAGACGCTCGACACTGTCGCTCTTGGGCATATCGCCGAGCAGCAGGTCGGGGATGGTCAGAACCAGACAGAGGCCGAACAAGACAAACACCGCCGGGTGGAGCAGGCGCATCGGGGATTCCCTCCGTGTCGTCTGTTGGGAGCGACAGCGAGACGCATTATAGCACGACGCCCCGGCCGCGTCCGGCGGGACGCCAGCATGAACAGGGTCATTGCATTATCTTGATATCAAGTGGGGAGGAGGTATAGAGGGAGCAGACTAGGCGGGGAAGGGGTGACAGCTGCCATGACAGCCGCGAGGCGGAAAGAGAGTTTGCTGGAGGCGT
>Ga0315291_10002853_pt1 | contig 22466 bp, 28 predicted proteins | sample YL17G12_20_MG_FD_203070 | JGI IMG/M metagenome (GOLD analysis project Ga0315291, IMG submission 203070) | Sediment microbial communities from Yellowstone Lake, YNP, Wyoming, USA - YL17G12_20 | ecosystem: Environmental > Aquatic > Freshwater > Lake > Sediment | place: USA: Wyoming | collected... | reverse complement strand
TCGAGGTTGGGCCCGGGAAGGGTATCCTCACGAGGGGACTCCTTGACCGTGGTGCCGGGGTCGTCGCCGTTGAGATCGATCCGGTCCTCGTCGAGGAACTCAGGGGAACCTTTGCACCCGAGATCGCAGATGGATCCCTCCACCTTATCAACGGGGATGCGGTGAAGGTCGAGCTCCCGCCTTTCGACCTCGTGGTCTCGAACCTCCCCTACTCGATCTCATCACCGATCACCTTCCGTCTCCTGGAGATGGGATTCTCCGAGGCGATCCTGATGTACCAGGCCGAGTTCGCTGACCGGATGGTTGCCAGGGTCGGTACCCCGGCATGCGGGCGCCTCACGGTCATGGTCCAGACCTATGCGGATGTGAAACGGTGCCTCCATATCCCGCCGAATGCCTTCTCGCCCAGGCCCCAGGTCCACTCAACGGTGGTGCGGATCGTCCCCAGGGAGCCTCCCTACCCTATAACGGACAGGAAACGCTACGCCGACGTGGTGAGGGCCCTCTTCTCGCACCGGCGCAAGACGGTGAAAAACGGCCTGAAATCGGCGAGGGGGATCTTCGGAGGAGAGGTGGTGGACAGGATGACGGCATCCATCCCCCCGGAGGTCCTGGCCCTGCGGCCCGAGGCCCTCTCCCTCAGGGAGTTTGCCGAGATCGCGAACGTGGTATAGATGGAGTCCGACCCAGACCAGGTCTACCCTGTCCTTGAGGACACCCTCCTCCTCCTCGAGGCCGCTCTCGATGAGGCGAGGTCATCCGACCGGGTCCTGGACCTGGGGACAGGGAGCGGGTATATCGCCCGGCACCTCGTGGGGAAGGCCGCTCTTATCATCGCCACCGATGTGAACCCCCACGCCTGCCGGATAGCATCATTCGCCGGGGTCGGGGTTGCGAGGGCGGACCTGACCGCCGGCCTTCGGGGGCACTTCGACCTCATCCTCTTCAACCCGCCCTACCTGCCCACAAAACCCGGGGAGCGGATGGACGACTGGCTCGAGAAGGCGCTCGACGGGGGTGAGAGCGGCCGGGAGGTCATCGGGCGGCTTCTATCGGATCTTCCCCGAGTCCTTGCACGTGGTGGAAGGCTCCTCCTCGTCATCTCTCAGATGACCGGTGTTGAAGAAGTCCTGGGTCTCCTCCGTGATGCCGGGTTTGAGGTGGGAATTGTGAGGAGGAACCGGGTGGAAGGGGAGGATCTCCTGGTGGTGAAGGCGGAACTGTCCAGGGACCGGCCGTGAAGCGGGTAGGAACATCGTGAACGGGACAGGCTCCCTGCGGAACACATAACCTATATCCCTTTCCCCGGCCCACCACTCCAATCGTGAGCCCGGCGGCAAGGAAGCTCCCGGAAGAGGTGAAAGCCGTCCTCGACCGGGCCATCTCCAGCATCCCGAAGGAGCAGGTCATCGCCATCCTCCTCTACGGCTCCGTGGTCCGGGGCGATGAGAAGCCCATCTCTGACATCGATCTCTGCGTTGTCACCGAACGGGGGATCCCGCGGGCCGAGAGGGAGCGGATCCTTTCCCATGCCTCCCCGACTCTCGATATCACCCTGTTCTGGGACCTCCCCATCCCCATCCGGTTCCGGGTGCTCCGCGAGGGGAAGCTCCTCTGGGGCGAGGAGGGGCTCGCCCTCCACCGGATCAGGCGTGCGACGCTCCGGTGCTACCGGGAGATCGGGCGGATGCTCCGCCGGCACGAACGGAGGGTGCTCGATGCCTAGGCCCTACGATCGCGAGCAGGTGACGAAGATCATCGCTGACATCGAGCGCTATACGAAGGACCTCCACGAACTCGGGATCTCGGAACGGGGGGATCTGGAGGACCGGCGAAACCTCTATGCCCTCTCCATGCTCCTCTTCTCCATCATCAACCGCGCCATCGACCTCGCCGACGAGGTGGTCATCGCGAACCGGCTCGGGATGCCCTCGTCCTACAGCGAGATCTTCACCCTTCTCGAACGGAAAGGGTTCATCGACCGTGAGCTCGGCGGGCAGATGGCCTCCCTCGTCTTCTACCGGAACATGATCGCCCACCAGTATGACGACCTCACCGATGACGACCTCTACTCCCTCTTGGAGCGGCTGGAGACCATCACCCGGTTCGTGGAACGGATGAAGGAGGTCATCCGCGAGGGGCCGCCGAAAAAAAGGAAGAAGAGTCGTTAAGTTGCCTACCGTTGATTTGCCCCGAGGTTTCCATCTTAAATGAGGGACTTTATATCCTGCCGTACCTCTTATGGGCCTGTTCGGTGGTCATTATCTCGTTGACTATGATATCCTTCCCGTCAGGGTAGAAGAATACAGTGTAACGATAAGACACATGCATCCGGTAGCGTTCCTTGGGGGTATTGAGACGTTTGATGTCCCCACGGGCATGCGGATGATGAGCAAGACGGTCGATGTGTTCGACAACAATGCGACGATCCTTCTCATGAAGGCCAGCAAGAAAATTATTAGCACGTTGTGTTATCTTCAAATGCAAAAGATTCACTCCGTGGTACCGAGCTCCTGCTTCGCCTGGTCCCACGGAATGATTGTTTCAGTAGCATCAATGGCATCAAGATCAGTGATGAGCTGCAGTCGTTGACGCTCGCTGATCAATTCCGCGACCGTCTGGTCGAATGTTTGACCAGGCCGACGCAGATTAGAGAGGGCTTCCCACGTACTCGGTGTCAGTGCAACCCTCTTATTCGCTGTCTCTTCACCTGCGGTCACTTTCTGCATATCTTTTTTCCTTCCTCTTTTATTCGGTTCGCCTCAATTTACAAGTTGTCAAACCTTGACAACTTATCCAATGTTGGTGTCCTGTATAAATAAAAGTGTCGTTCATGCGACTTTCTATTGCATAATTCCTGAAAATCGGATTTGGACACGCCCGGATCCTCCCATACCCTCTCCCGAAACTACAATACCTATCCCCATCCATTATTTCCGGGATCGTGCATGGGAGCCACCATCGTCGAAAAGGTCTTCTCCCGCGGGTGCCGGCGGGAGGTAGCGGCAGGGGAGGTGGTCATGGCCCCGGTGGACGCGGCCATGATCCATGACATCACCGGCCCCCTGGCCATCCAGAAGTTCCGGGAGATGGGCGGGAAGAGGGTCTTTGACCCCGGGAAGGTGATCATGCTCTTCGACCATCAGGTACCGGCCGACTCCATCCCCGCCGCACAGAACCACATCTTCATGCGGATGTTCGCAGAGGAGCAGGGGATCCGGAACCTTGACCTCAACGAAGGAGTCTGCCACCAGGTGGTTGAGGAACGGGGGCTTGCCGCCCCGGGCGAGATCGTCGTGGGGGCTGACTCCCACACCTGTATGTACGGGGCGACGGGGGCGTTCGCCACGGGCATCGGTTCCACGGACATGGGTTTTGTCCTCAAGTTCGGAGCCCTCTACTTCCGTGTCCCCGAGACTATCCGTGTTGAGGTGAACGGCTCCTTCCCGGATCGTGTCGGTCCCAAGGATCTCATCCTCTCTATCGCCGGCGATATCGGTGCTGACGGGGCCACGTACGAGGCCATCGAGTTCACGGGCGGGACCATGGTGGGCATGGGGATGGCAGGGAGGATGACCTGCTGCAACATGGCCGTGGAGATGGGGGCAAAGGCAGGGATCGTCCCCCCCGACACGATCACCTGGGAATACCTGAAGGGGAGGAGAAACCTCGATCCCTTCGACCTGGCCGCAGACCCCGACGCCGCATATCTCGAGGAACGCTCCTATGATGCCTCGGACCTTGCTCCCCAGGTGGCAGTCCCTCATAACGTGGACCATGTGGTGGATGTCGGAGAGGTTGCGGGGACACACGTGGACCAGGTATTCATCGGCTCATGCACGAACGGCCGGTTCGAGGACCTGAAAGAGGTGGCCGACGTCCTCGGAAAACGGAAGTTCTCGGAGGGATTGCGGGTCATTATCATTCCCGCATCCCGTGCAGAGTACCTGAAGGCACTCCGTGCGGGGTACATCGAACGCTTCGTCGAGGCAGGGGCCCTCGTGGAGGCCCCCTGCTGCGGCCCCTGCATGGGCGGCGCCTTCGGCCTCCTCGGGCCAGGCGAAGTCTCCCTCTCTACCTCGAACCGGAATTTCAAGGGGAGGCAGGGGTCAGCAGACGCGAAGGTCTACCTTGCTTCGCCCGCAACAGCTGCGGCAACTGCGATGACGGGAGAGATCACCGATCCCCGGGAGGTGTGAAGACATGGCAAGGAAGCCGAGGGTACGAGCTGGGCGAAAGGTGGAGCAGGCGACCCGGGGCGTTCTCACAGGCCAGGTCTGGCGGTTTGGGGACGACGTGGACACGGATGCTATTATCCCTGGACGGTTCCTCACCCTGTACGACCCCCGGGAGCTCGCGAAGCATGCCTTCGAGGGGACGAGGGATGATTTCGCCGGCGGGGCGAAGGAAGGGGACCTCATCGTCGCAGGGAGGAACTTCGGGTGCGGCTCCTCGCGGGAGCATGCCCCGCTCGCGCTGAAAGGGGCGGGGATCCGGGTCATCGTGGCCGAATCCTTTGCCCGGATCTTCTACCGGAATGCCGTCAACTCCGGGATGCTCCCCCTCGTCTGTACCGCTGCCCGTGAGATCCGCGACGGGCAGACTGCCGAACTTGACCTGGAAGGAAGGATCCTCACCGTGGATGGGAAGCGCTATGACCTCGAGCCCGTGCCGGCCTTCCTCAGGGAGATCGTGGATGCCGGCGGGCTCGTCGAGTACGCCCGCGGGCTCTCGGAGGTGACGACATGCCGCGACGCCATGATGTAGCTGCAATCGGAGGTGACGGGATCGGCCCCGAGGTCATCGCCGAGGGGAAGAAGGTCCTCGAGGCAGCCGGGGAGAGGTTCGGGTTCGAGATCCGCTGGAGGGATCTCGATATCGGGGCAGAGCGCTACCTGCGGACCGGCGAGCTCCTCACCGAAGGGGATCTCGCCACCCTCGCCCGGTGCCGGGCCATCTACTTCGGGGCCATCGGTGACGAGCGGGTGAAGCCGGGGGTCCTCGAGAAGGGGATCCTCCTCTCCCTGCGCTTCCACTTCGACCAGTACGTGAACCTCCGGCCGGTGAAGCTCCTCCCAGGGGTCTGGACCCCTCTTGCCGGGAAAGGCCCGGCCGATATAGACTTCGTCGTGGTCCGGGAGAACACCGAGGACTTCTACGTGGGGATCGGCTCCCGGTTCCGGGGAGAGGAGAAGCGGGCCCTCGAGGTGATCCGCTCTCTCTACCAGGTGAAGTTCGGGATCGATGCCGAGAGCGATGCCGAGGAGGTGGCCTACCAGATCGGGATTATCACCCGGGAAGGGGCGCGGCGGGTCATCCGGTTCGCCTTTGACACGGCACGCCGGCGGGGGAGGTCGCTTCCCAAGGTAACCTCAGTGGACAAGGCGAACGTCCTCACCGAGGTCTACGGGCTCTGGCGCGACGTCTTCTCCGAGGTCGCGGAGGGTTACCCCGGGATCTCCTCCGAGTTCTCCTTTGTGGATGCAATCACCATGTGGTTTGTGAAGAACCCCGAGTCCTTCGACGTCGTCGTCTCGCCGAACATGTTCGGGGACATCATCACCGACCTGGGCGCCATGATCCAGGGCGGCCTCGGGCTTGCGCCGGGCGGGAATATCAATCCCGAGGGAACCTCCATGTTCGAGCCCATCCATGGCTCGGCCCCCAGGTACAGGGGCCTTGGGGTGGCGAACCCCGTGGCTACCATCTGGGCGGGATCCATGCTCCTCGATCACCTGGGGGAGCGCGAAGCCGCCGCCGCGGTCCTCGACGGTATCGGGAAGGCGATCACGGCGGGGGTGAAGACCCGGGACATGGGCGGGCAGGCAAGGACCACGGAGGTCGGGGACTTCATCGAGGCGTTCCTGAGAAACCCCTGATTGTTCCGTGACCTCCTCATTACCACTTTTTACGGAGAGGCGGACCCTCAATGGGTCGCATGGGGGGGAGGAAATCATACAGGTTTATTATCCCGGAGGGGGAGCTCTATCGTGTTCCAGGGGCCGGAAGGTCCCGGAGATCACGGTAATCCAGACAAGAAAAGATGATCTCCAAGCTTGGAGGATTGGCGATGAGCGCAGATCTTATGCAGGATATCAACGGTCTGATCGGAATCTGGCAGCCCCGGAAGACGTACCACATCGGACCCAACTACCTGGATGACCTGAAGAGGTTCCTCCAGGAGAAGCTGATAACCCCGAAAGCGTTCTTCTCCGGGAAGAAGACGGCCATCGAGTTCGTCGACGGGAAGGGCATGGACATCGGCGTGAGGCGGAAGGTCGGTCCCTCGGTCGAGGCGGTGGGGATCGTGATGAAACGCGACCTCGCCACCCTCGCTGACCTGAAACTTCTCATGGAGCAGATCAACCATGCCGAGAAGGACTACCAGGAGATGTTCGTGATCCTCATGGGAACCCTGACTGCCGACATGGAGGGAAAGCTCGGGGGATTCCTCGCGAATAAGGGCTCGAAGGCGAAGCTTACGGTCGTGAAGAAATAGGTTCTTCACAGTCGTCAAGAAATAAGATCCCACCATTTTTCTGGCCCCCCGAGGTTCCGGTGAGCGGCGTTTCCGTAAGGGCCGCGTTCACCCTTGTATCTTCTTTCTTTGGTCCATGCAGGCATTGAGGACCTCCTCCATGAAAGAGAGGGTCCCCTCTATGCCAGCGAGGCAGCGGGAACGGAGGAGGACCCGTCCCCTGAGCGGCGGGGTGAGGCCGACAAAGGCTGCCCTGGGCCATGCGGACCTCTCAAAGGAGGAGCCGATGACGAGATCCGGCTTCTCACCCGACAGGGATCCATCGATCTTTCCGATCTGCACCATCTTTCGAACCGGGTAGGGCGAGGGCCCGGTGCTGTTCCTTGACCCAACGATGAGGATATCGGCGTCCAGGTACCGCTTGAGAACATCTGCAGCAAAGGTCGCATAGCTGAGACCTCCGAAGACCGCGGCCCTCGGCGGGTCGAAGCGTTTGAGATACTTGTCAGCTGCACGCTGGATCCGTTCCTCTGCCCGGGAAGCCTCGGCGAGGACAGGGGCGATGTCTGCCTCGGGTATGCAATCTCCCAGCCGGGAGAAGGTTTTTTCGACAGCAGCGAGACCGAGGAGGTCCCCGGTAACCTCCCCCGTCCCGCAGGGGAGATCCGGATTCACCGATACGGTGAAGGGCCCGCAGCGGCTTATCCGGTCGAGGGGATCCTGGGGGATCCGGGTCCCGGATGGTGCCCCGGCAAGGGCGAGGAGCCTCGCTGTTTCCAGGAGATGACCGGGGTTGAAGGGGTCAAGGAGGTTCAGGCCAGCGATGTTCACGCCTTTCTCCCCTGGGTCGATCTCCGGGTCAAGGGAGGCGAGGGCTCTCCCGTACCCTTCCTCCATCTGCCCGGCGAAACCCGGCGAGTCCAGGAGGATCGTCCCCGCATCGAGAACCTCACGGATCTCCTCGCCGACGATTGCCGGGACGCAGGTCGTGACCACGGCAACGCGGCGGTAAGAGGGGGGGATGGAACCGATAACATCGGCGAGCCGGTCGAGGGAGCCGAAGATCACCTCCCGCTCGTGGATGAAGGTCGAGAAGAGGGGGACGGGGAGGAGGCTCTGGGGGTAGAAGAAGCACCCGCTCGAGCCATGGATCACCACCGCGAGGTCAGGTATCCCTGCGAGGCAGGCGACCGCGCCCGTCATCCCGCAGGGCCAGAGCGGGGCCGTGCAGTCATGCATGGAGGACCTCCTGCCGGCAGGCGGAGGGCCTCACTGCCGTCGGGCAGGAGGGGTCCATGCGGTCAGGTATGGACCACTTCATGGCATCAGGCATGGAGCACCTTCTGCCGGAGGCGAAGGGCTGCATGGCATCAGGCATGGAGCACCTTCTGCCGGAGGCGAAGGGCTGCATGGCATCAGGCATGGAGCACCCGCCTCCAGCGGTGGAGGAGCCGGACAAGGCCCCCTGTCCCCACCGGCAGGGGAGAGGGAAGGGGAAGAGGTATCCCGTCCTTCCTGAGGAGGAGGCCGAGTGAGGTCACCACCTCTCCCGCGAAGGGTTCAGCCCCGCTTCCCGGGGAAAGGGTTATCCGGACCCGTTCGCCTCTCAGGTCCTCGAAGCCGCAAAGTGCCTCTTCCTGAAAGGCGCGCTCCCCTTCCAGGGCTCCCGCGGGATCCAGCCCCAGGAACCCTGCAGCCTCCTCAATGAACCGGAGGGATCCCGAGAGGCCGACGGGAAAAGAATCGAGATACGGGGTCCCGAACCTGGCGGCAAAGGACTCCCCGACAGCCCGGAGCTCCGGTTCCCTGAGAATGTTCAGCCTCCCCCGGGGGATATCCTGGATGTCACCCCACCTGATTCCCCGGACGAACCGGAGACGCGCCTTCTCGCCCAGGAGAGAAAGGAGGCGCGAGACCTCCCTGAAGTTCTCCTCCACGTCGTCCTCCAGGTTCTTCTCCCCGACGAGGGTGATTCCCCCGTCATGGTCCCCGGCGTCCCCCGCGAGGTCTCCAAGTGCAATGAGGGCATTTCTCATCCCGTCCTGGAATCCCCCGCCCAGGAACCCCGAGCTCGGGATGGGGATGACCGGCACCCCCCAGCCGCGCCGGCAGACCCCGCCCACGTCGTCCCCGATGGTCTGGACGACGCACGTGGAGAGGACGAAGATCGCCGAGGGATCTCCTTCTTTCGCTTCCCTGATGCAGGCGGCAAGAGCCCCCTCCCCCCCGAAGATGACCCCTGCCTCGTCGAGATTCGACGAATGGATCCGGAGGAGGTGCGGTGTGTCGTGGTCGAGAAGGGTGGCATGGATCAGCGAGGCATTGTGCTGGGAGCAGCCGGCCGGGCCATGGATGATGGTCACACCGTCCGTCACCTCGGTGGTGACAGAGAGGGCGCCGGTGAGGGTGCACCCCTCAAGCCGGGAGGAACTCCATGGCAAGGGATTCAAGGTCATCCATGGAAAGGGGCGTTGGGATCACGAGGTCGCGGTTCTCGAGAATGCTTCTCGCCAGGCTCCGGTACACGCCGGCCTGGGTGGAGTCAGGGGCGAACTCGATGACGGTCATCCGGTTGATCTCGGCCCTCTGGACAACTGGGTCGCGGGGGATGAAGGTCACGAGCCGGGAATGGATCCGGTCGGCGAAGGCCCTCACGAGCGGCTCCTCCCCTGACTGGCCTGCGCCGTTCCCGATCACCCCGGCGAGCCGGCAGCGGCCCCTGACCCGTCCGGCAAGGCGTGCGATGGCCCTGCAGATGTTGTTCGCTGCATACAGGGACATGAGCTCCCCGGAGGTCACCAGATAGACCTCCTGGGCATAGCCTTCCCGCATGGGCATGGCGAACCCCCCGCAGACCACATCGCCGAGGACATCGTACACGATGACATCTCCCTTAAGGGAGTCCAGCCTCTCCAGGAGCTGGAAGGTGGCGATGATCCCCCTTCCGGCACAGCCGACGCCGGGTTCGGGCCCGCCTGCCTCAACGCACCTCACTCCCTTGAATCCCCTGAAGACCACCTGGTCGGGGCTGATGCTCGCTTCACGTCCTTCCCGGACCTGGTCAAGGACCGTGGGGATCCAGCTCCCGTGCATGAGCATGCGGGTGCTGTCCCTCTTGGGGTCACAGCCGATCTGGAGGACCGAGAGGCCCATCTCGGTGAGGGCGGCCGAGAGGTTCGCGGCCGTGGTCGATTTCCCTATCCCGCCCTTCCCGTAGAGGGCTATCTGCTTCATCCTCTACCCTGTTGGGTGGCATCTGTATTTAGATTACTTGTTCTACAGCAAGTAAACTTAATTATCAATTATAGTATACCTGATAAGTTCATCAGCATCCTTCGATGGCGATCCTCCGGTTGATGATCCGCCAGGCCAGGATGAGCTGGACGATCTCCCCTGCGGTGACGGATGAGCGATGCTCGAAGATCCGGATGGGATGGACACCGGTCTGCCGCTCGACTGCATCCTCCAGCCTCCGGATCAGGGCATAGGGGAGCTCCCCGTCGAAGGTCAGGGCCCCCATCTCCCTCCCGTCCAGCTCCTCGAGCCGGAACTCCATGAGGAAGTGCCGGTCAGAAAGGGAGAGGAGGTGGGAGAGGTCGATAGAGAGCTCGATGTCCCGGATCCTCTCCTCGGGCCGGGTCTGGAGGAGGGTGACCTGGTACATGTTCCTTGCTGCCCCCAGGTCCTTCCCGTACCGGGAGAAGGCGGCGGAGATGACCGCATCGGCATGCTGACGCTGGGGGGCGATGTACTCACGGTAATCCCTGGCCCGTGCCTTGAGCTCCCCCTCCACCTCTTTCCGCCGGTACCCCCGGTCACCCGTATCCCGCTTCATCTTCCAGAACCGCTTCACCTCCTCATCAGGGTCCACGAAGAGGGTGAAGTCCATGATGCCTCGCAGCTTCGGGGTGAAGAGCGGGTGAAGCCCCTCCAGGATCAGGATCTTCTTCGGGGTGAAGGGGACAGGGGGATCGAAGGTCCCGGTTCCATGGTTGTACACCGGCTTCTCTATCCTCTCGCCCCTCTTCAGCCTCTCCAGATCCTCCTCGATCCGGTCCAGCCGGTTCGCATCCGGAGAGAGGGGGGTGATCCCGAGTGCTCTCCGCTCCCGCCGGTCGTAGCGGTGATAATCGTCAAGGGAAAAGGAGGAGACGAGATCCTCCCCGAAGATCTCCCGGATCGCACCGGTGAAGGTGGTCTTCCCTGACCCGCTGTCCCCGGCAACCCCGATGACGAAGATGCAGGGGGAGCAGGCGATGACATCCATGAAGTTCCCGGGATCCATGACCACCGGTTACATCGGAGGGCTGGAATATGAAGGTGAGGTCCGGGACATGCTCACAGGATCCCGTAGCTCCGGTGCCGTGCGGCGATGGTATCCGCGAGCCGATCGAGGGCCTGGAGATCGCCGGGCCCGGGCAGGCCCTTCACGAGGACGGGTTCAAGGAGCTCCACCGGGAGACCCTGGAGGAGGCCCGCGATCTCGTTTACCGTCTTCCCGCCCCACCCGTAGGAGCCGATGACGCCGCAGGCCTTTGCCTTGGGCTTCAGGAGCTTCACCAGGTAGGTGGCATAGACCGCGGCAGGGTGGGGGCCGGTGAGGACGGTGGGGGTGGCGATGACCACGGTCGCTGCATCCACGAGGGCTATGGCGAGCTCCCCGATATCGGTGACCGTGAGGTTGAAGGGGGTGACCCCGATCCCCCGGTCCTCGAGGCCCTTCACCAGGCGGCTGACCATCAGGGCCGTGGAATGGTGCATCGAGACCCACGGGATGACCACCTCGTTCTTCACGGTGTCAGAGACCCAGTCACGGTAAGCCTCAAGGATCGCTTCCGGTCTCCGGTACACCGGGCCATGGCTCGGGGCGATGAGATCGAGGGGAAGGGGCCGGATCTTCTCCAGGTGCCCCGCGATCTGGCTCCGGAAGGGCATCATGATCTCGGCGTAGTAGCGTTTTGCAGCCCGGGAGACCCTCCCCAGGTCATCGACGAAGAGGTCACCGGTCGCATAGTGGGACCCGAAGAGGTCGCAGGTGAAGAGGATGCGCTCTTCACGGAGGTAGGTGAGCATTGTCTCGGGCCAGTGGACCCAGGGCGTGTGGATGAACTCGAGGGTCCGGTCACCGAGGGAGAGGGTCTCGCGGTCCCCTACCGTGACGATCCTCTCGTCGGGGAGGTGGAGGAGGGATTTGAGGAGGTCCTTCCCCCTCGGGGTGGTGATGACCCGGGCAGCCGGGTACCGGGAGAGGACCCGGGGGATGACCCCGGAGTGATCCTGCTCGGCATGGTTTGCCACGAGGTAATCGATACGGTCAACGTGGAACTCATCCAGGTGCGAGAAGAGCTCCTCCTCTTTCGTGGGATCCACGGTGTCGATGAGGGCGGTTGCGGTGCTCCCCTTCACCAGGTAGGCGTTATAGCTCGTCCCGTCGGGGAGGGGGATCAGCTCGTCGAAGAGCCTCCGGTCCCGGTCGATGGCGCCGACCGCGATGATACCCGGCCGGATCTGCCGCGTGCCCATCCTTCAGTCTGTGAGTATGAAGGCGCTCTTCCCGACCTTCGCGTAGGCCCCGCAGACCGGGCACGTGTAATCGTCGGGAAGGTCCTCAAACGCGGTGCCCGGCTTTATGCCGTTCTTGGGCTCGCCCCGCTCCGGGTCGTAGACGTAATCGCAGGCCACGCAGCGGTACCGCCCGGGCTCATCCAGCTTCTCGAAAGCCTTCTTTCCGATCTTTGCCCTGACGCCGCAGACCGGGCAGACATAACTGTCAGGAAGGTCCTCAAACGCGGTGCCGGGTATGATCCCGTTCTTCGGCTCGCCGCGTTCGGGGTCGTAGATGTACCCGCAGACGGTGCAGGTATACCGTGTCATCTTCTTTGCCATCGTAAACCTCCGATGCATGGTTGTCACTGGAGAGACAGTGCAACTGTGTTCCTTTATCCACTCTTTTTATTTATTGATTTCGAAATACCCATCAAAAATCCAGAATTTTCGGGGAAACCACCCAATTGGGTTGGACCTGACCGTGTGCCTGACGGATCCAGGGCCCGGGAAAAATGGGATTTTGCGGGAGTTGCTATGGGCCCGTTATCACGAAGGGGGCTGACGCGACTGCAGGGGTTTCGGGAACAGCCGCATAGATGGTGTAGTCACCGGGTGCATAGGAGGAGGTATCTACCAAAAACTGGAACATCCCTCCAGTTAGAGTCACAGGAACGGCTTCAGATTGGAAGGTGGTGCTGTTTTTAAGGGTGATGGTAACCTGAGGCACCGTTGCATCCGTCGAACCGGAGGCTAGGAGGATGCCACCCGGGATGACGCTCGTGGCATTCACCGAGATCTGGATGGATGGGACCGGGACTGTGGTGGGTGATACCGTCGTTGCAACGGTAGTCTCAGTGGTCGTGGGAATTGTTGTTGCGACGGTTGTCACAGCGGTCAGTGTCGCAGTCTCGTTTCCGGCCGGGGTTTCCGTCAGAGGAGGACCTGTGGTGGGAACAGTGGTAACCACCGTTGTCTGCGTAACCATCGGCGTCGTCTCAACAGTCGTCGCGGGCGTTGTGGCCGGGGCCGGCGTGGTGACCGCGGGGGGGAGGGTCAGGATGACGATGGTCGGGGTCGCCGCCGGGGTGTTCAGCTTGAGGATGTAGGGGGTGATACCTATAAGGGCGGCCATGATGGTCCCAACCGTGGCGATGAGCTGGATCCAGGGAAACTCTTTCTTATCTTCTGCCATGTCCGATTCCTTGAAGAGCTGAGGTCTATCTGTCGCTTCTTATGTGTTGTGCTCTGCATCTCCGGTATCCTCAATGATTCGCAGTTTTTCCGTGGATCCTCGCGCCTCCTGAGGTCACCGCGGCAGCATCCGGGTGATACAGGAGGAACACGGAACCGGTTACAGGTGAAGGCTCATAGTTAACCACGGGTCCTCATGGCCTCGACCACCTCTTCACCGTGATGGTATAAGCGGCCTGCCGCGGGCTCGTGCCATAAGAACGCGAGAGCCCGTCTTCCTCTTCCGCCTAAGGTTTCAGGGGTTGAGGAGGAGGATTGCGGTGTTCAGGCCGGTGGCAATGGTGACCCAGATGAGGTAGGGGATGAGGAGGTATGCAGCGGGCCGCGAGATCTTCAGGAACTGGAGGAGGGTTGCAGCGATGGAGCCCCATAGGAGGAGAATCCCGATAAGGGCGAGGAACGGGGACTGGAGACCGAAGAAGAGGAATGACCAGAGGACATTGAGGCCGAGCTGGAGGGCGAAGAGAGAGATGCCCTGTTTTACCTCGGGCCGGTCCATGCCCTTTTCCAGTACGAGGAAGAGAGAGATCCCCATGAGGAGGTAGAGGATGGTCCAGACCGGCCCGAAGACCCAGGAGGGGGGCGCGAAGGGGGGTATTATGAGCTTCGGGTACCAGGTGGAGACAGAGGCAAAGGTGAAGAGGGATCCGATACCGGCAGCGATGAAGCAGATTCCCACGGCAAGGATGAAGGTCCCGGCCCGGACCAGGGGGCTCTTTCCCGATAGTCCTTCTGTCACCTGTCTATCCCTTCCCCGTTCATCATCGTTTCTTCCGGAGGCGGTCGACCTCGTCTGAACACTCGATCCTGAGGAGGAAGGTCCCGTGGCAGGGCTTCGTGTACGGGAAGACCACCGCGTCTCCCTCGATCCCAACGAGGATGGGGGGGATGCCGATGATATAGGAGTCAAAGATCTTGAAGCCCGGGTCGACCTCGATCCGCTCCTTGAAGTGCTCCTTCACGTACTCCCGGCACTCCTTGAAGCTCGCGTGAGAGAGGATAGTCTCATACTTCAGCTCTTCGATGCAGCCCATCCAAACACCTTATCGATCTTCTTCTTCAGCTGGGCCGGGTTATGCACCGCCCTTTCCACGATCTTCTCGCACTCGAACTCGGCGAGGGCGGCGAGTGCCTCGGCCTCCCTCCCGAAGATGATGAGGTAGAGGGGCGAAGCCGAGACATGCCGCACCGTCGCCGCGTAGGAGATCCCGGCATCGTTATGGGCGAAGGCCACGGTGATATCCGGGTGCACCCTTCCCTCGATGAGGTCTGCCATCGCCTTCTCCAGGTTCATCACCCTCTTCACATAGTGCTGGTCGGGATCAGAGACCCGGATCAGCTGGATGACCGACGGGTTTCCTGCCACCCCGACCGAGATCCCGCTCTTCTCGAGCCGGCTCGCAAGGTAGAGGGCGATGCCCATCTGGACCGGGACCTCCGGGCATCCCAGGAGGAGAAGGGCGGTCTTCTTCCCCGGCTCACCGCCATCCTTTGACGGGTCGGCTGGATCCATCTTCACGACACCCCGCACCCGAAGGTTTGGGCGCATTCCTTCATGAGCTTATCCCATGGGTTCCCCTTGCAGAACCGGTCTCCTCCATTACCCACCCCAGGTACCCCCCGAAACCACCCCACACGGGGATGGCGAGGATCTCGGGTACCTCGTAGGGATGGATCTCCCTTAACCGGTCCATAACCCGGGCGAAGAGGCTCTCCCTCGTCTTCATGATGAGGAGTTCCTCCCGGTCCCTGCAGATCTCCCCCTTCCACCGGTAACACGAACGGACCGGCGTTGCATTCACGCATGCCACAAGCCTTTCGGAGACAAGAGTCTCCGCGATACAGGCCGACTCGGATTCCGGAACTGTTGAAAGAACGAGAATTACCCTGTCACCCTTCATACCATCACACCCGGGAGACCACCTGCCTCCCCGGTAGGATTTCGTCCACCTTGGGAAAGGATTTTCCCTTTCATGGGGTGGGCCTCATCCGGGATCCAGTGCCCTGTTACAACGCCTGACCTGTGAGATTAATAGTCCAGCGCTCCATACTAAAGGAACGATGTACTCGAACCGCCTGGGCAACCTCCCCCCGTACCTCTTCGCTCAGATCGATGAGCTGAAGGAGGAGCAGGTGAAGAGGGGGGTGGATGTCATCGATCTCGGGATCGGGGACCCGGACCTCCCGACGCCCCCGCATATCGTGGATGCCCTCTGCAGGGCGGCAAAGGACCCTGCCAATCACCATTATCCCTCCTATACCGGGATGAACGAGTTCCGTGACGCGGTGGCTGCCTGGTACCGCCGCCGGTTCTCGGTGAACCTCGACCCTGAGAGCGAGGTCACGGCCCTCATGGGCTCCAAGGACGGGATTGCCCACATACCGGAGGCGTTCGTGAATCCCGGAGACTACGTCCTTGTGCCGGATCCCGGGTACCCCGTGTACCGCACCTCCACGCTCTTTGCAGAGGGGAGGGTCCACGAGCTCCCGCTCCTCGCAGAGAACGGGTTCCTTCCAGATCTCTCGGCCATCCCCCCGCAGGTGGCGAAGAAGGCGAAGATCCTCTTCCTGAACTACCCGAACAACCCGACCGCGGCGACAGCCCCCATGGAGTTCTTCGACGAGGTGGTGGACTTCGCCTGCGAACACGACATCATCGTGGTCCATGACAACGCGTACTCCGAGGTCTCCTTCGACGGGTACCGCGCACCGTCCTTCCTCTCGGCACATGGGGCCCTGGAGGCAGGAATCGAGATGCACTCACTCTCCAAGACCTACAACATGACCGGCTGGCGTATCGGGATGGCATGCGGGAAGATGGAGGTGATAAAGGGGCTCCGGAGGGTGAAGACCAACATCGACTCCGGGGTCTTCAACGCCGTCCAGCACGCGGCCATCGCCGCGCTCACCGGGCCCCAGGACTGCATCCGCGAGGCTTCGGATGTCTACCAGGAGAGGAGGGACCTCCTCGTGGGGGGTCTCAGGGAGATAGGCTTTCCGGTCGCCCTCCCCCAGGCCACCTTCTACGTCTGGATGCCTGTTGAGGACGGGTTCGAGTTCGCCCGGAGGCTCCTCAACGAGGCAGGGATCGTCGTAACCCCAGGGATCGGGTTCGGGAGGTACGGGGAAGGATATGTCCGGTTCGCCATCACCCGTTCGAAGGAACGGATAGAAGAGGCCCTGGACCGGATGAGGGGGCTCGACCTGTGAACCTGCCGCCTGGCCTCTCGGTCCGGGACGGCCACCTCCACATCGGCCGCCATGATACGGTGGCCCTCGCAGCCCGGTTCGGGACGCCCCTCTATGTCACGGACGAGGACCGGGTCCGCGTCCGCTACCGGGAGGTCCACGCGGCCCTGTCCTCCCGCTATGACCGCGTCAGGGTCCTCTACGCTGCCAAGGCCAACGGAAACCCCGCCATCCTGAGAGCCCTTGCCGATGAGGGATCCGGGGCCGATGTCTTCTCAGCCGGCGAGCTCACCCTTGCCCTATGGGCCGGTATGGATCCGGACCGGCTCCTCTTCAACGGCTCCTCCAAGAGCGCGGCGGATCTCGCCCTCGCCGTTGAGAAAGGAGTCCGGGTCTCGGTCGACTCCCCGGACGAGCTCCACACGCTTGACCGGATTGCAGGTGAGGCCGGAGAAACAGCGGAGATCGCGTTTCGGGTCAACCCGGCCCTCGAGGTGCCAACCCACCCGAAGATCGCGACCGGCCTCAGGACCTCGAAGTTCGGTATCCCTGCAGGCGAGATCCTCGGGGCCTACCAGGCAGCCCTCGGGTGCGATCATGTCAAGCCCGCGGGGATCCACTGCCACATCGGGTCGCAGATCCTCGAGGTGGAGCCCTTTGCACGGGCGACTGCGGTGATGACCGATCTCGCCGCCGGCCTCACCGACCTCGGGGTCAAACTCAGATTCATCGACCTGGGGGGTGGCCTGGGGATCCCCTACCGGCGGGGCACCGATCCCGAACCCTCCTTCTCCGACTATGCCTCGGCCGTGGTGCCGGTCTTCTCCGAAGGGGTGAAGAAGGCAGGGATCTCCCCGGAGCTCTGGGTGGAGCCCGGGCGGTACCTTGTTGCAGACTCCACCATCCTCCTCATGGGAGTGAACTCGGTGAAGGAGGCCCACAGGCGGTTCGTGAACGTCGATGCAGGCTTCAACCTCCTCGTCCGGCCGGTCATGTACGGCGCCTACCACGGGGTGGTGGTGGCGAACAAGGCAGACCGGCCGCCAGCTCACCGTTACACCCTCGCGGGCCCTATCTGCGAGACCGGGGACCTCCTCGCAGAGGACCGAGATCTGCCGGCCGTCGAGAGAGGGGACCTCATCGCGGTTCTCGATGCCGGCGCCTACGGGTTTGCCATGTCCTCCCAGTACAACGGGCGGCCCAGGTGTGCAGAGGTTCTTGTAAGGGGTCCCGATGCCGCCCTCATGCGAAGGGGAGAGACGATGGACGATCTCACCGCTGCCACGGAACGACCCCCCTGGCAGGCACCCCGCTGATCACAGGGACCCGGCATGACCTTCCACTTTGCCCTCGTGGATGACCTCCTTCCCAGGGAGGAGTTCGACCGGAAGGTAGAGGAGGTGATGGAGGCGAGCGGGGACCTCCTCGACGAGCCCACCGCAGCGATGATCGTCGTCCGCGACCTCGGGAGGACCCACGTGAAGATCCGGGACCTCGGCTCGGGGAGCAGCCTCTCCAGCTTCTTCGGGAAGGTCATCTCCACCACATCCCCCCACGAGTTCCAGAAGGGCGACGGGAGCACCGGCCTCGTGGCGGACATCCTCCTCGGGGACGAGACCGGGCAGGTGCGGGTGGTCCTCTGGGACGAGAAGGCCCAGGTAGCAGGGGAGGTGGAGGTCGGAGAGGTCCTCGAAGTGATCGCGAAGCCCTCCCCCCGGGGGAAGGGGGAGGTGAGCGCCATGGCCTTCCGGAAGGCAGCCTGCGAGATCAGCTGCGCCATGGCACCCGACCGGCGGTTTCTCCCCCCCGAACCGGTGGCAGAGATCGAGGCCAGGGTCATCGAGATCGGGAAGATCCGGACCTTCACCCGGAGGGACGGATCCGAAGGCAGGATAGTGGAGGCGGTCATCGGGAATCCGAATGAGACATCGCGCCTCGTCTGCTGGGCACCGGAGCTCCTCGACGGGATCCAGGCCGGATCTTCCGTGCGGATCCTGGGTGCAACCCGGTCCCCGAAGGGTGACGGGGATGAGTACCAGCTGGACGAGAAGGGGGAGGTGATCCCCACCGGGAGGGATATCGGGGTTCCCACAACCGAAATCGGGAAGGTCCCGGACTCGGGGTTCACATCGGTGAAGGGGGTGATCCGGTCCGCCGGCCCTCTCCGGTCCTTCACCACCCGCCACGGGCAGCCGTCCTCGGTGCGGAACCTCACCGTCTCCGATGGCAGCGGGGAGATGGCCCTCGTCCTCTGGGGCGAGAAGGCTGCCCTCGACATCGTAGAGGGGGATGCCGTCACCCTGTACCGGGCCCAGGTCCGCAGGGGCCGGGACGGGGGGCCCGAGCTCCATGCAGGGAGGGGAAGCGCCGTGGTCCTTCCGGGCGGGGAGGCTCTCCCTGTTGAACTCGAGGGCATCGTTATTCCCACAGCCACGGGTGCGTGCCTCGAGGTTGCCGGGGATTGCCACCCTGTCGGCGGGGACCTCCCCATGGGCCGGCTGGTCCGGGTCCGGGGAAGACGCGTGAGACGAACGATCCTCCCCGCAGAGGTGGAGGTGCGGGAACCGGATCCGGCCGGGGCGAGGGATCGCCTCGCCCGGTTCAGGGCAGGGCTGTGTCCGTGAGGAACTCCGCCCCGGGATGTTACTTTCACGGCGCCCGCCCTTACTTCTATAAAGAATCCCGGGGAACGGGGAAGTGTAACAGACTCCCCAGGGGGAGATGGTAGTGACAGGAAACGGGAATGATATTGAAGATCTGCCGGGTGTCGGGCCAACGACGGCCGACAAGCTGAGAGAGGCAGGGTATACAACGGTAGAGAGTATCGCGACCGCATCTCCGGTGGAGCTCGCCGAGGTGGCCGAGATCGGCGAGGCGACGGCAAAAAAGCTCATCAAGGCGGCACGGGAACAGGCCGATATCGGCTCCTTCAAGACAGGGACGGATATCTTCGAGCAGAGGAAGAACGTGAGGAAGTTAAAGACGTTTGTCCCCGAGTTCGACGCCCTCCTCGGCGGGGGGATCGAGACCCAGGCCATCACCGAACTCTACGGGGAGTTCGGTTCCGGAAAGAGCCAGATCGTCCACCAGATGGCGGTCAATGTCCAGCTCCCTGAAGAGCAGGGGGGCCTTGCCGGAAGCTGCGTCTTCATCGACACCGAGAACACCTTCAGGCCCGAGCGGATCGAGCAGATGGTCAATGGCCTGGGGATCGATGTGCCCCCGTTCCAGGAGTTCCTCGACCACATCCACGTCGCCCGGGCCCATACCTCCGACCACCAGATGCTCATGATCGAGAATGCTCGGGAACTCGCGAACGAGCTCCATGAGAGCGAGAAGCCGGTGCGGCTCTTCATCGTGGACTCCCTCACCGCCCACTTCAGGGCCGAGTACGCAGGGCGCGGGACCCTCGCTGCCCGGCAGCAGAAGCTGAACCGGCACCTGCACGACCTCTTCAGGCTCGTGGATGAGCACAATGCCGTCGGCCTTGTGACGAACCAGGTCCTCTCCAACCCGGCGGTCTTCTTCGGCGACCCAACGAAGCCCGTCGGCGGGCATATCGTCGGCCACTCTGCGACCTTCAGGCTCTATCTCCGGAAGAGCAAGGGCGGGAAGCGGATAGCCCGGCTCGTCGACAGCCCGAACCTCCCGGAGGGCGAGGCGACCTTCATGGTCGAGCAGGCAGGCCTCAAACCGGCTTAGAGTTCTCAAACCGGTTTTGAGTACGGCCTCAAGCCCTGCTGAGAGCCGGGAGTTCAAACACCTCACTTTTTAATCTGGCCGCAACCAGATCAAGAAGCGTGCCATCATTGAGAGCGGTGGCCTGCGACGTGGACGGCACCATCACCGACAGGCATCGCCGCATCAGCCTCGCGGCGATCGCATGTATCCGGGACCTCGTGGACAGGGGGGTGGAGGTGGTCCTCGCGAGCGGAAACACGTCCTGCTTCATGGACGGCCTTTCCCGGATGATCGGCACCTCAGGCACCTCCATCGCCGAAAACGGGGGTGTTTACCGGATAGGCTTTGCGGGCTCCCTCCATATCGAGGGAGACCGGAGCGAGGCCATCGCCGCCTACAAGGTCCTCGAGGAGTATTACCGGAAGAAGGGGGTGAGCCTCGAACTCTACGGCGACCAGTACCGCTTCTCGGACGTGGCCTTTGCCCGCACGGTCCCGCCCGAGGAGGTGCGGGAGGTGATGCGGGACCTCGGCGTGAAGGTCCTTGATACGGGTTTTGCCATCCATCTCCAGGCAAGGGGGATCAGCAAGGGGCTCGCCCTCCGGAAGCTCGCCGCCGATATGGGGGTTCCGGTCCAGGGATTCCTTGCGATCGGGGACTCTGAGAACGACCTGGAGATGATCGAGGCGGCCGGGGTCGGGGTTGCCGTCGCAAATGCCGGGGATGCGGTGAGGGCTGCTGCCGACTATGTCACGGAAAAAGGGGATGGCGATGGGTTTGTCGAGGCGATGACGAGGTATCTGCCTTATTTCTTGGAGAGGTAACGGTCAACGACGATATAGTCCTTGATGTCCTTCACTGCCTCGAAGGGGATGAACATCCGGTCCCCGTCCATGCGGAAACCCTCGACATTGAAGTTGGGGTCCGGGACCACGATGAGATCGACCACCTGCCCGGTATCGAAGTCCACCATCACATTCCGGAGCGTCCCGATGACCATCCCATCATTGGACATGACCTTTTTTCGCGAAAGGTTGCGGGATAAAATCACACTCATGTAAAAAAAGGAGTACTTTGTAATATTTAAATTGTTCTCTATGACGTACGGGCGAAATCGGGAAATTAAGACAATCTGAACAAAAATCTGAATTTACTCGCGCGCCCGTGCCAGCTGGCATCCCCGTATCAGCCCCGGATCGGCCTTCTCGCCGATCCTGGAGCTGGTGAGCCAGCCACGCCCTGGTCATGAGCGATATTTTGTTGAAACATTCCGGAGCGGACCACTATCGTCCGGGCGATCCAGCCCTCTGGAGAGCCGGTTCTTCGGGTCAGAGCGACGGAAAGACCCCGAGGACATCGGACTGGGTGAGGATACCGACCGGCTTCCCGTTCTCCACCACGATGAGCCTCCCTATCTCCTGCTCCTTGAACCGGGTCACCACCTCGTAGAGTTTTATCCCTGCATCGGCATAGACCACATCGCTCGTCATGACCGATGAGACCGGTGTATCGAGGACCCGGTTCTCATCGAGCCCTTTCGCGATATCGGTGAGGGTGACGATCCCCACGAGCTCCCCGCCCTCCATCACCGGTGCGCCATGGATATGCTTCTTTGTGAAGAGGTGGATGGCCTCCCTGAAGCTCGAACCCGGGGAGAGGGTGATGAGCGGCGTGCTCATGTAGGTGCGGATGGGCTTCTTGGGGAGGGAGATCATCTCGGAGATGGAGATGAGGATGGACTGCTGCACCTCGTCCTTCCCGTAGATCTCGCCGCGGATGATGAGCTTGTTGACGGGCGTGGGGCCGATGGCGATCTCCTCGCCGATCCCGAAGGTCTTCACCGAGCCAACGACCTTCACCATCGCATGGCAGAGGTCGGGGTGGCAGAGGGTGGTGAAGTCGACCTCGGTGACCCGGATCCCGGGGACCGGCTCCCCGTTCCGCAGGATGGATACCGTCGCCTCCTGGTCGATGTTCGAGAGGTCCAGCTCCCGGTAGGCGAGGGCGGTGGGGTTATAGCCTCCTTTGGGGCCTGGCACGCCGTCCACGAACCCGATGGCCTTCAGCGCCTGCATCTGGTTCCTGACCGTGCCCGGGTTCCGGTCGAGGATCTCTGCGATCTCCTCGCCTTTAATGGCATGGGAGTGCTGATGATAGAGGGTGATGAGGGTGATGAGGATCTCTTTCTGGATGAGGGACAGATCCATAATGATTAATCATCGGAATTTCGATATATAAAGGTAGGTTGTGAGGCGTGGATCTCGAGAAAATCCCGACGGTACCGACCGCTGACGAGGTCATGGACCGCTCCCTTCGGAGG
>Ga0315291_10002852_pt1 | contig 22466 bp, 19 predicted proteins | sample YL17G12_20_MG_FD_203070 | JGI IMG/M metagenome (GOLD analysis project Ga0315291, IMG submission 203070) | Sediment microbial communities from Yellowstone Lake, YNP, Wyoming, USA - YL17G12_20 | ecosystem: Environmental > Aquatic > Freshwater > Lake > Sediment | place: USA: Wyoming | collected... | reverse complement strand
TGTTAGGGTTAGTATTTATAGGGCTTTTCAGTGTTTTTTATCTCAATGATACCCTTTCGGGACGGGTGCTTTCCATTGTTTCTTCAGGCGGTGCTCCGGTGTCACGCGAGATATTTCTTTCAACGATGTTTCTGGCAGGTGAATTTTTTATAGTAATACTTGCTCTGTTTATGATTCCTGAGCTTATTATTGGCGACCGCCAACAGAAAATACTCCCATTATTTTTAGCCCAGCCAATTCGGCGCTGGGAGTACTTTTCAGGAAAATACATTGGCGGCACACTTGCGCTCTGGGCATCATTTTTTATATTCTGGATTGTCATAGTTGCCTGTACTGCAATAAAAACCTCGTCGCTTCTTTTCGCCATTCTTATTTCAGCAGGATTCATTTTGCTGAAACTGGCAATTTTGTGTGCAATGATTATAGCCCTCACTGAATGGTTTGGAAGAGTGTTCGGTTCACTTATCGGATTACTATTGTACATTGGAGCACACAGTACGATATATATTGATGAATGGGCACTCAAAACGACCGGACTATGGCACTATTTCGTCACAACAAGCTCCGCTCTCCTGCCGAATTTAATTCCGGTAAGCTCATGGTCAATTTTATCCGCCTCGTTAGAACACTACCCAATTGAAATTAATTACCCGGTATGGTTTCTGAAACATATTATTGTATATATTGTCGGATTTATATTACTGGGAACTTATTCTTTTAAAAAAAGTTCATTATAAATGTTACATACATACGTCTATAATTAATAAAAGCAACGTAACTTATTATATCAATTCGGCGGGTTATTACTATGAAAAAACTACAACAAAACACATCGCTGATTTTCATTCTTGCTTTGCTTACCTGGTGTTTTGCCTGCGGGCAGATGGTGCCGGCAGTTAACGGTGAGCAGGCGTTTGCGTATCTGACGGCTCAGACGGATTTCGGTCCCCGCAATCCCGGCTCGGAGGGGCATAAAAAGTGCCTTGATTATCTGGTAACAGAACTCAAGAAATACGCGGATTTGGTAAATCCACAGCAGTTTACGTTCAATGACACGATTAACAAGGTTTCATTCGAGATGACGAATGTTATTGCATCGTTCAATCTGAATCCGAAAAACGGGCGTCGTATTCTCTTCCTAGCGCATTGGGACACCCGCCCGCGTGCTGAAGAGGACCCAAATAAGGCTAACCGAAACACCCCTATTTTAGGGGCAAATGACGGCGCCTCTGGTGTAGCAGTGCTGCTGGAAATCGCATCCGTTTTAAAAAAATACCCGCCAAAAATCGGTGTTGACATTTTGCTCGTTGATGGTGAAGACTATGGCGATTATCGAGTAAATGACCTTGACTACTATTTTTTAGGCTCACGATACTTCACCAAAACAATGGGCACCTATAAGCCGGAATTCGCCGTTCTGCTTGATATGGTCGGCTCAAAAAATGCACAATTTTATATGGAAGGAAATTCACTCGATTATGGAAAAGATATTGTAATGCATATCTGGAGCAAGGCAGAGAAATCAGGATTTAAAGCGTTTGTATCAAAACAGGGACCTTCTATCAGCGATGACCATATCATCTTTATTCAGTCAGGAATACCTTCGGTAGACATTATAGATATAAATCAATACAATATTAATTACGCACAATGGCATACGATTGCCGATACTCCCGAACAATGCAGTGCCTCAACCCTTGCGATAGTCGGAACACTGGTGCTTTCTATTATCTATGAATAATCAATCCAACAATTGGTTCGCCGTTCATATTCAGGTAACCGCTGACTTTTCCCGAAGGGATGGATTCCCACAGGAATTTTTGGCAAATCCCTGCTTTAAACTCTGCTCATCCGGATTTACCCTCACCGATGAGGGAATAACAGTATATTTCAGTACTTCAAATAATCCCGAACTGATATGCGACTATACAGCGTTTCTCTGCTCTCTCTTGGCATCTCGCTCAGTACTCCGCACATATCCGTCAGTCCGGTAAATACTGAAGATTGGAGTGAAAACTGGAAAGCACTTTTTAAACCTATATAGAAACTTAATAATAATACCTGGACAGTAGGAGTGTTTCAAAAAAACAATGAAGCATAATTTAATAAAAATCATCATACTATTATGTATTGCTCTTGCACCCCGAGTACTCGGGGGAGCTCAGGCTCAGAACCGAACAGTTGTCATAGATTCTTTATCACTCAACGGATATACAATAGCAGTAAATTTTCGTATTCCCACATTAATTGACTCCAGTGTTATGGATGGACTCCAGCGGGGTTTCACCGTTACGGTTACCTATCGGATTGAGTTCTGGAAGGCGAGGAACGGATGGTTTGATCAACTGGTTACTCAGAAATACAACCGCTATAAGGTCGGTTACAAGAAGTTTGACAAGCAGTATGTATGGTTCGATGAAGAGTCAGGAGAGCGGTTCATAACATCATCAACCGAGAAAATTATAAAACGGTGCACTGAACATACCCAGTTTGTTTCTGCAGACACCAATGCTCTTGAACCGCAGCGGCAGTATTATATTCTGGTCTATGCCACACTTGAGCCGTTTACAGTAGAAAATATGGAAGAAATGCGGAAATGGTTAAGCGGTGAGGTAGAATCGTTAGATTTGAAAAATAATATTGAATCTTCACCCAAACGGCTCACTGCCAATATGTTTGCGTTTATTAAAAATATTACCGGATTTGGCGACCGTCAATATTTCGGCAAAACTGACGTATTTACGTTTACTCCCCATCATATAATCGAATTCATACGATACTAAAAACGATGCAAAGAATAGTTTATTATTGCAATGTGCAAAAGTAAGACGGGGTAAAAGGTATAGTCATATAAAATTTAGCTCTTTCATTTGATTACTCCGGGAGCAATAAGTTGTTTGCTTTTTTTTTGTGGCTTCGTCATTGAACATGTTGTTTAAATTCGGTTATGTGTAATGAACAGTATGACCCTCCACTTGATTGATAGTTCTGTTATCATCGCCCGTTGATAAGAGAGGAGAGACCACCCCTACCCCCTCCTTAATCCACCAAAAAGACGGCGGAGAGGGGAAATGTATTTCTCCCTCTGTTGTTAATGGAGAGATAAAATGAGGTCTCTGTACTGTTTTACATCGGTATTTACACAATTTATATTATTTTTGCTTATGAGCGATTTCCGCCTATTCAGGCGGACTCGGGACGACGTGGCAATCTATTAATGCTAAATAATTATAAATATGTGAACATGTAGACAAAATAATACTATTTATAAAGTGTTGATAAACAAAAACCAATCACAGTGAAAAAATTTGAAGAAAATAACAACTATCTGATTTATCTTGATTTTGCACGGAAAGGTTTATATCTTTATGTAACTATATGTGCAACTTTTATTTAATAATAAAGAGAAACAATCTTTAAATGAAATTAATGTGGTGGCAATGATATGGAAAATAAACGTCTTTTTAACTGGGAGATAGAAAAAAAGATTAAAGAATTTGAAGGATCGCTGCAGTATAAAGAAGCAACGATTGAAGACATTGAAGTATTTGTGCTTGAACACAATTATTATAATGGCGACAGCGAAGAAGTATTTGTAATACTGTGCAACGCTTACCATAAACGAGCACGATTTGATAAGTTAAACGAGATCTTTGTAAAATTATTTGAAAAATGGAAAGTGCTCAGTAACAAATTCTCTACAAATATTCAGCGGCAAAAATACTTAGCTGATTTAGTAATTAGTAAAATTGCCTTCATTCCGGAGCAATTTGTTGCTCATCTTAAAAAACAGGACGCACCAGAATTACAGACCATAATTGGATACTGTATTGACCGATATTTGCATTATAAAAAAATAGAATTATTAGGTGAATTCCTCGAACAAATGCCATATCAAGGGAGCGACATTCAGACACTTTTTAATCTTATTAATGCCGGCGTTGAATTAAAATCAAATCTTGTTAATGAATACCTCAACCGAGCGTTCACCATAATGAAAGACCCCATTGCGTTTCTGAATAATATCAAATTTACTTCCGAATTCTTCAGTGTCGTTAATTCAGAGACATTGAAAAAAATACTTGACCTTCCCGGAATATCCACAAAATTCAACCAATTTATTAAATTTGAATCATTTATGGAATCGCTGGATAAAATTCCTTCATTACTTTCTAAATTTTTTATCTCCATATCAAATCAGTTATACGAAAAAAATACAGCTATGGCGATTCAATACGGAATCAGAGCCATCCGCAAACCGGACTTTGTTTTGGAAGAAGACCTCCAGCAGATTACCTGCTGTTGTGATAACGACCCCAAAGACCAGCCCTCAATCGCTGAGCTTTTGATGATTTCTGCATTGAAAGAGGGAAATTATAAACGAGTCTGGACTATTATAGAAAAGAGTTATTTTATTCATGCTCGAACGATCGCACAGCTCGATGTTGCATTGAAATATACTGCAGCCGCAGTAAAAGTCAGCAATGCCAACTCCGAGATGATTGCACGACACATTCAGTTTCTTGCCCGTCGGATTCGGTCAGCTGATGGAACCGAAGGCATCCTTGAAGGCGACCGGTATAAACATAAAGAAGAAAATCAAATATTCAACCAGCAAATGGAAGCATACCGGGCACTCTACCTGAAAAAAACCGGCAAAAAATTTCTCATCTGAGGTTTTAACAATGTAAATAGTGCTGTTTCCCTTTTTAGAAATATAATGGAACATATATGAAAATAAAAAGCGCTTTGCAAAAAGATATGAAACGAAGTATTCCTGTTGTGCTGGTTTTGTTATGTGCGATATGTATACAATCTACCAACAGCAGTGAGCGGACTGTAAAAGTGTTGGACCTGAAGACCGCTATCACGCCGGTGAGTGCAGAATATTTGATGAAAGCAATTAAACAAGCCGAAGACGAAAAATCAGAGTGTTTAGTAATTCAGCTTGATACTCCCGGCGGTTTAATGACCTCTATGGAGGACATTGTTAAAGCGATTTTAGGATCACAGGTTCCTATCGTCGTTTATGTGGCACCGAGCGGAGCAACGGCTGGTTCTGCGGGAGTATTTATTACCATTGCCGCCCATATCGCCGCAATGGCTCCGGCAACTAACATCGGCGCCGCTCACCCGGTTACTATCGGAACACCCGTTGACACCTCCAAAATAACGGAAGAAAAGCAAACCAATAATGCCGCTGCGTATGTCAGAGCGTTAGCAGAAAAACGGAAGAAAAATGCCGACTGGGTCGAAAAGGCTGTTCGGCAAAGTGTTTCTATCACCGCTGTGGAAGCGCTTAAGCTCGGCGTCATTGACCTCATTGCCCCATCCTTAGATTCACTCCTTACTCTCATTAACGGCAGGACTGTCGAGGTCGCACTGGGCAAGAAAACGTTAGCTACCAAAGATGCACACATTGACCGGATAAAATTAGGACTGCGATATGAAATTCTCGATTTAATCGTTAATCCTAACATTGCCTATATTCTCATGATGATTGGTATGGCTGGCGTTATGTTAGAGTTGTACAATCCCGGCTCTATATTCCCCGGCGTTATCGGCGGGATTTGCCTTATATTAGCATTTTATGCAATGCAAACCTTGCCAGTTAATTACGCCGGTCTCCTCCTTATTTTGTTATCTGTTGTTTTGTTTATACTTGAAATAAAAATAGCCAGTTATGGATTACTAACCATTGGAGGAATCATTTCATTGACTATCGGCTCCATAATGCTTTTTGACACATCTGCATCGTTTATGCGGGTGTCCTGGGCGGTCATTATACCGTCTGTTGTGCTTTTAACACTGCTTTTTCTGTTCGCGGTTGGACTCATCATCAAAGCCCGTAGCCAGCAGCCAACGACCGGCAGTGAAGGGCTTATTGGCGAAATTGGCATTGCAAAGACAGACATTGCTCCCGAAGGAACCGCTCTTATTCACGGAGAGTTATGGAATGCTGTCAGTGAGGAATCTATCAAGGCTGGCGAGAAAGTGCAGGTCGTCGCAACGAAACAGCTTCGGATAACCGTAAAAAAGTGTAATACTATGTAAACCAGAGTATTATAAGAAATAATCTTATAACCAAATCTTATAAAAAGGAGTAACTACAATGATACCACCAATTGGAACTGGTCTCGTATTAGTAGTTTTCTTAGTTATTATTATTTTAGGAATGGCAATAAAAATCCTCCGCGAATATGAGCGCGGAGTCATTTTCCGATTAGGACGATTAATCAAAACAAAGGGACCGGGATTAATCTTACTGATACCGTTCATTGACCGGATGGTGAGGGTCAGCCTGCGCACGGTTGTCCTTGACGTCCCCCCGCAAGACGTTATTACAAAAGATAATGTCTCCGTTAAAGTGAATGCGGTTGTTTATTTCCGCGTCATTGATGCAAACAAGGCGATTGTAGACGTGGAAAACTATATGTTTGCAACGTCACAGCTTTCACAAACCACGCTGAGAAGTGTTTTAGGACAGACGGAATTAGACCAGCTTTTGTCGGAGCGGGAAACTATCAATCAAAAGCTCCAGAAGATTATAGACGCCCACACTGATCCCTGGGGAATCAAGGTATCAATGGTTGAGGTAAAACACATTGATTTACCGCAGGAGATGCAGCGGGCAATAGCGAAACAAGCAGAAGCCGAGCGCGAGCGGCGTGCAAAAGTTATCAATGCGGAAGGTGAATATCAGGCGGCTACTAAACTCAGTGCGGCCGCTGACATCATCAGCAAAAGCCCAGGCGCCCTTCAGCTCCGTTACCTCCAGACCTTGGCCGAAATCGCAACCGAAAATAACTCAACAACCATTTTCCCGATTCCAATTGACCTGTTTACACCGTTCTTAAAGCAACTGACCGAGAAAAAGCCACAAGAGTAAATAAGTCATTCAGATTTGATGATGGAACATTGTAGAGACGTAGCACTGCTACGTCTCTACTGTTTCCGTTGCATCAGGACTGGAGCAAAGCTCCCTATGGGGAAGTCCTGACATAATGGAAGTCTTCGTCCCAAGTCTGCCTCTTCCACCAACGGTGGATCTGCCTCCGGCGGAAGACGGACTACAGCTATCATTTTATGTTTCCTCCCCAAGTTGAACTTGAGAGGGAATAAAAATCAGGAACGAAAGGGCATTCTTATCCCCCGTCGGTAAAAATGAATTTTTCACTGTACATTTTTATTGTTGATAAAATCCCTATTAAATCAAAAGTCATTAATTTCTCTTGCACATTTCCCGCCTTCTTTCTACTTTTATACTAAATAATCAATGAGGAGGGTAATACAATGTATCGCTTACGCATTTTTTCCGCAGTGGCGTTTTTCGCAATATTTTCATTTGTAACAGCACAAGCACTGTTTGCGCAAAAACCGTTAAAAGTGGGCGAAGTAACAGCTCATCCGGGTGAAAAGAAACAGGGATTTATCGTTGTTCCTGCTGGTTCGGACGGACCGGAGCAGAGACTGCCGGTTACTATTGTCAATGGCACAAAGGCGGGAGCTGTTCTGGCGCTCACCGCTGGCACGCACGGCTATGAATATCCACCGATTCTTGCCCTCCAGCGACTTGCGAAACAACTTGACCCAGCGCAAATCTCAGGCACCGTTATAATGGTGCACGTCGTTAATATGCCCTCGTTTTTAAAGCGCACTATTTATTACAATCCATACGATTGGCAAAACCAGAACCGCGTCTTCCCCGGAAAAATTAACGGTACGATGACCGAAAGAATCGCATACCAGATCACAAAAGAAGTTATAGACAAATGTGATTACCTGATTGATATGCACTGCGGCGACGGCAATGAAGACCTCGTACCATACCTTTACTGCACAGAAACCGGCAACCCAGCCCTGGATAAAAAAACTCATGACCTCGCTGTTGCATTCGGATTCAAAATTATAATCCTCGAAACAAACCGCCCGAAAGATAAAGAGGCATCGATGTATCTTGAAAATACCGCCCTCCTGCGCGGCAAACCCGGAATCACCATCGAAGCTGGCAAGCTCGGTATGACTGACGAGGAAGATATAACTATGATTCTAAATGGTGCGTACAATACGCTGAAACACCTGAAAATAATGCCGGGAACACTGGAGCGAAAAAGTGAACCGGTATGGGTGAAAGAATATACTATTATCCGCTCGGAGAATGACGGAATATTCTATCCGTTAGTGCACCGCGGCTACCACGTACAAAAGGATGAGCTTGTCGGCTATTTGACCGACTTTTTCGGCAACACGATTCAGGAGGTTAAATCGCCGTACGACGGCATCGTCCTGTATATCATATCCACCCCGCCAATGAGCACGGGCGAACCAATGGTTTCAATAGGGAAGTATTAAAACTATATTTTGTATAGAGGCAAATTATCAATTCTTTGTGACCGCTGAAGTTTTTTATTCTTTTATTCTTTGGTTTTTACTTTTGTGTGGTTTTACCAGTTTTATTTGGTATTTTTTGATGCGGTATCTGAGCTGGTTGCGGGTGATGCCGAGTGAGTGGGCGGCTTTTGACTGGTTTCCGTTCAATTCTTGAAGGGCACGCTCAATAATCCCCTTCTCAACATCCCACAGCGATTTTTTCTCTTCTCGGAGTTTGAATTCGCTCGCTGGCATTCGAACGCCTTCAACAAGTCCAAAAATCTCCTGTGGCAAATCCTGCGGGGTTATGACCGGCGGATGTCCGATAACCATTGACCGCTCAATAACGTTTTCTAACTCCCGGACGTTCCCCCGCCAATTGTACTGTTTCAGCAAAAAGAGCGTTTCGACCGAGATTTTTTCAAAACGGAGGTTTAACCGCTGGTTGAGCTTCTTAATAAAATAGTTAGCCAGAGGCTCAATATCTTCACTATGCTCGCGAAGAGGCGGAACGATTATCGGCACAACGTTCAGTCGGTAATATAAATCTTCCCGGAAGGCGCCGTTCGCTACGGCGGATTCCAAATCCTTATTTGTTGCGGCAATGATGCGAGTATTGACCCTGATGGTCTGCGAGCTGCCGACCCGTTCAAACTCCTGTTCCTGCAGAACGTTCAGGAGTTTTACCTGCAGTGAATGAGGAATTTCTCCGACCTCATCAAGAAAAATTGTGCCCAGATGCGCTCGCTCGAACCGCCCTATGCGACGCTGGATCGCCCCGGTAAAGGCGCCCTTCTCGTGTCCAAACAGCTCGCTCTCCAACAAATTCTCCGGGATAGCGGCGCAATTGACCTTTACAAATGGCATATCGCGGCGCCCGCTGTGCTCGTGAATCGCCAAAGCGATAATATTCTTACCGGTGCCAGTTTCACCCTTCAGCAATATGGTGCTGTCGGCCGGTGCAACCCGAAGAATCAACGCCCGCAAATCCAGGATAACCTGCGATGTCCCGATAAGCTCTGTTTTTCCGGGTACAAATTCCTGTTCTTCGGGCATTATTTCCTGCTGGCTTTCCCATCGGAGCTGAGTTTCAAAAATGTTTTGTGCTAACGTGTGCACGGCTTTCAGAAATTTTATTCTGCCGCTTTCTCCAGGGAGTTTCGGATTATGGATTTCAACGACGCCGGTAATTCTTCCGTGCGAAACCAGCGGCATCAGCAGGCAAAGAGGTCTCTGCGGCGGGCTTAATGTAAATTCGCCGTACTGGATATAAAGGGGAAGACTGTGCGGCTCCACCACTGGTTTTACGCCGACCAAAAATAACTTTTCTATGACGCTCCGCGGGATACGCACGGTTTCCCCCGACAGGCGTTTCCCTAACCGGATTCCGGCTATACAGGTAAAAACATCCGGCACTTCTTCCCGGTACAGCGCCCCCGATGACGCCGAAAGTGCAGACACTAATGCCCGCAGTATATCATCAAATACCGAACCCCGAGAAGGCATACGTTCCCCATTATTACGGTGAGGTTGATTATTTCTCCCTAATATATATAAAACAACCCGCAAAAACTATTATTTTTTATTTTTAAACTCACTTGCTTTTTAAAAAAAACTGCTGTATTTTAACAGAAAAATGGTGAGTGTATGGTGATTCGGACTGTTATTGTTACAATAAGCGACCGGTGTTTTGCCGGAGAACGGAAAAACGACAGCGGACCGCTGATTGAAGAACTGCTTCCGTCTGATATTTATACAGTTGTTGAGCGGAAAATCCTCCCGGATGATCTTGATGTCATCAAAGGGGCGTTGATGCATTTTGTCAGCCGTATGGATGTTGATATAATCCTGACGACCGGCGGCACCGGTTTCGGTGAGCGAGATGTTACTCCGGAAGCAACCGCAATGGTGATTCAGAAGCGAACCCAGGGACTGGATTTTCTGCTGTACTCGTATGGAGTAGAATCAAATCCGTATGCAGTGCTTTCGCGGGCGGTATCCGGTATCAGAAACAAGACACTTATCATCAATTTACCCGGCCATCCACGGGCAGTTAAAACGTGCTTGGAAGTTCTTATTCCGATTTTGCCGCACGCACTTAATGTAATGAAGGGAGCAGTACCGGATGATGAACATACACATAAAGAGATAAAAAATAATTGAACATAACGTTTATTTTGTTTTTTTCTTATAACAACACGGTAAAATGGGAGACGCGGGCTTTAGCCTGCGAATTATTACGGAGTATCGGTGTAATCTAAAAATGTTTTAGGTAGGTTTAGAACCTACCTATACGCAAATAAATTGATATGGCGGGAAAATTTAACAGCACACTCATTGGTGCAACGGCGGGATTTTTTATGTCCGGCAGTATTATCGGCGGCGTTATTGGCGGCGTCCTTGGAACTATGTATGATAAAACAGCCGATACCGGTACCCCTAAACGACCAATCGGCCGCTCTAAAAATCCGCATATAAAAGAATTCGTGTTTGTCTCAAACGTAACGACGCTGATGACCAGTGTTGCCAAAGCAGACCTGAAGATTCCTCCGAAAGAAGCAAAAGCAATAAAAACATACATCACTCGAACCTTTCACTATACTGGCACCGATGAGCTTGTGATTGAGAAAATCATCCGCGAAGCCGCAAAACGAACGCTCAACTTGAAAGCTATCACCGATGAAACAAAGAAGCTGTTTGATTACCCGGAGCGTCTGCTCCTCCTCCGGGTGCTGTATGGCATTGCAGTATCAGACAACGTTTTTACCGACGCTGAACGCCGCCGGATTCAGGAAATCGCCAACTACTTAGAAATCTCCTCCGCTGACCATATCCATATCAAGCAGGAATTTGGTATTGATGGCAGAAAACCTGATTATTATACTATTCTTGAAATCACTCCTGATGCAACAAATGAAGAAGTAAAAGCCGCATACCGGGAAATGGTTAAAAAATACCATCCCGACAGGGTATCGCATCTTGGCAAAGAATTCGCTGATTTAGCACATAAAAAATTCCAATACGTTCAGGAAGCATATCAAGCAATCGTTCGTGAACGAAAAATTGAAGTATAAACGTCCGGATTTTTTGATTGAGAACGCTGAAAAAATAAGTAGTGAGATTGCTTCGTCGCTTCTTTCCTTGCAACGACAAGAATGATTTATGTGTCATTGGGAGTTACGAAGGTTAGGGACAAAGCAATCTTATTTTCGGGCTTTACAGCACTCTTATATAAAATTAATATTGATATGCAACAAATATATTATACGAATAAATTTCTTTTCAAATAGAATATGGTATAAGATAAAAATTTAACGTTAAGAATTATGTCCCCAAAATGCTCTCGCACTAAACGTGCTCTGTTTACATATACATATAACTATCACTATTATTAAAAAATTAGTATTATGTCATTATATTTTCTATGTCTGCGATTATTATAGAACATTTGACGAAGAAGTTTGGTCCGTTTACAGCAGTTGATGATGTTTCGCTTGAAATTCCGGAGGGGGAGATATTTGGTTTTTTAGGTTCAAATGGAGCAGGCAAATCAACACTTATCCGGATGCTGTGCGGGATTCTTGAACCAACGTCCGGCTCTGGATTTGTTGGCGGGTGTTCAATTACAAAGGAGCCGGAGCGAGTCAAATTGTCTATCGGATATATGTCGCAAAAATTTTCGCTCTATAATGATTTGACGGTTGATGAAAATATCACTTTTTTTGGCGGTGCTTATGGAATTTCAGGGAAGAAGTTAGCCAGCCGGAAGGAATGGGCGCTTGAAACGGCTCAGTTACGGCACATTCAAAAGGAATTAACAAAAAATTTACCAGCAGGGTGGAAACAGCGGTTAGCATTGATATGTGCATTATTGCATCAGCCTAAAATCATTTTTCTGGATGAGCCGACAAGCGGAGTTGACCCGTTGACCCGCCGGCAGTTCTGGGATATTATTCGCATCTTCGCCGCTCAGGGAATAACAATTTTTGTTACAACGCATTATCTTGATGAGGCTGAACAGAGTACCTCTATCGGTCTTATTCATCAAGGCAAGCTTATTGCAAATGGAACGGTGGATGATTTAAAGACCCGGTATATGACGAATCCTCTGTATGAGATAGTATGCAGTAATCCCATAGACGCTCTGGAGTTTTTACAGCAGATTGATACCGTCATTGAAACATCAATTTTCGGGATGAACATTCATATCGTAACCAGAAAAGAGGCTGAAATTCCAGAGCGAATCAGAGAATCATTACAGTCAGCCGGTATTACCGTGCATTCAATACTGCCGATTACGCCGTCGTTGGAGGATGTATTTATTCATTTGATTGAGGGACAGTTCAAGGTTTCGGAGCTTTAAATGGGTATATCATTAAGACGAATCGCCGCTATCAGCAAAAAGGAGATGAGGCAGATAAGCCGGGACAAACGCACGCTTTTTATATTACTGTTTGTCCCGTCGTTTTTATTGATGCTGTTAGGATATGCGGTTAATTTTGACGTTCGGAATGTGTCTTTGGGCGTGCTTGATTTTAATAAAACCGAGCAGAGCCGGGGCTTAATAACGGCATTTCAGCAATACAATTATTTTCGATTGAAAACGTATTTTCATTCGTTTATTGAAATAGATGATGCACTTGACCGGGGAAACATAACGGTTTGTATCATAATTCCTCCTGACTTTGGTAATAAACTTGATTCAGGAGAGACTTCGCCGATTCAGGTGCTTATTGATGGAACGAATGCCAATACTGCCCAGGTTGCACTGGGATACATTGAAGCGATTGTCAATACGTATCAGATGAAAATTACCGAAAGAAATTTAAAGTTAGCTGACGTATTGGTGAAAATCCCCGTGATGGTTGAACAGCGGATTATGTTTAATCAGGATCTTAAAACGGTATTATTTTTGCTCCCGGGACTCATTGTATTTATAATGATGATTATTGCCGTTATCTCGACAACGCTCTCAGTCGTTCGTGAAAAAGAACTCGGTACCATTGAGCAGATAAAGGTATCACCAACCAGAGCAATAGAGTGGATTATCGGTAAGGGAGCAACGTCTTTTGTATTGTCTCTTATCGCATCCACATTGATAATTATTGTCGGGAATTTATTATTCGGCATAGAGGTAAAAGGGAGTATTATTGATTTATATATAGCCATCATTCTCTTTCTTATCGGAGTATTAGGGTTTGGTTTATTAATATCTACAATCGTGGAGACCCAGCAGATGGCGTTTTTTATAACAATGTTATCGTCAATCCTGCCGACGATGATTTTGTCAGGATTCGTATTTCCAATTAAGAGTATGCCGAAAGTGATTCAGGCGGTAACCTATGTTGTTCCGGCTCGATATTTTCTTGAGATTATACGAGGTATAATGTTAAAGGGAACAAGTATTGCTGTGTACGGCTGGCAGATACTGGCGCTTGTGATTTTTGCCGGTGTCGTGTTAGGATTCAGCGCGCGAAATATGCAGAAAAAAGGTATCTGATGGTTCAGATTATTCAAATAATCAAGAAGGAGTTCCTCCAACTCAGGCGGGACCGGCGGATGTTTCCGGTTATTTTCATAGCGCCGATTCTTCAGTTAATCCTGTTAGGATATGCCGCAACGCTTGATATAAAGAACCTCTCGTTAGCCGTTTGCGATTTAGACCGGACTACCCTCAGCCGGGAGCTTATACAGGGATTTACTGGCTCCCGGTATTTTTCAACAGTATACGCAGTCAACGTTCCATCTGAAATAGACCCGCTGATTGATAAAAACAAAGTGAATCTTGCCCTGGTGATTCCCTATGATTTTGCCCGCTCAATTCGGATTGGTGAATCACGGGCGGTTCAGGTGCTTGTTGACGGGAGCGATGCGAATACCGCAAATATCAGCTTAAGCTATGCACAGCGGATAATCAATCGGTTTACTCAGGCGCATTTGCAAAATAATCTTCCCGTTGAGATAGCAACGATTACTCCGATTGATGCGAGACAGCGGGTTTGGTATAATGCAGAAATTCGGAGTGCTAATTTTATGGTGCCCGGTGTTGTATGCCTTGTATTAATGGTGATAACAATTGCATTGGCGGCGATGGCAATTGTGAAAGAGAAGGAAATCGGCACGTTAGAACAGTTGATTGTAACCCCGATACGCCCGTATCAGCTCATCATCGGCAAGTTAGCCCCGTTTACCATTATCGGGTACATCATTGTTACGATTGTGGTAGCTTTAGCTCATTACTGGTTCCGGGTTCCGTTTGAAGGGAGCCTGCTTTTGCTTTATTTTCTGACGTTTGGATATCTGTTAAGCACCTTAGGATTAGCGTTGTTTGTTTCAACGGTTTCACGCACCCAACAGCAGGCAATGTTTACTGCCGTATTCTTTGTGGTTCTTCCATTTATGTATCTATCCGGTTTCGTGTTCCCCATCGAAAATATGCCGCGTATAATTCAGTACGTAACCTATCTTATTCCGTTGCGATATTTTATTGAGATTGTCCGGGGGATATTTTTAAAAGGGAACACCTTTACTATTTTACTGCCGCGGTTTCTCATTATGCTGACATTCGGAATCGTGATAATGTCGTTCAGCATCTTGCGGTTCAGGAAGAAGCTGGAGTAAATAATAGGAGGGTTTTCAGTATTCACTCCGTTACAAATTGTACGTGGGACGGGAATAAGAAAGAAATTAGTATTGTGTCCGCAAATTTCTCTAAACAGCAAATTATTAGAATGGACTTTTTCATCAAGATTATCTTTTAGAATAAGTATACTAATACTAAAAATAGCATTTTAAACAAGTTTATTTCTCAATGATTTTATATTCGTATATACAATACGTATCATCCCTGTTAATGAAGAACATACTGTCTCCGATAATCTGGAAACTTTCTTTCCGTGGTACGGGGACAAAACAGAGTAATATGCCTTCCTTATCAAAAACAGCAAAATACATATCCTCCGGTTTTACTTCTCTGACATAAAGTAAACGATTAACCATAAGAATCCAGACTCTATTTTTATGGTCAATACCACCACCCCGTGTTATTAATTGTTCCATACCTCTTTTTTTTGGGATTGAAATTTTATAACCGACCGGCCAGGTTACACGGTATATAAATTCACCATCGGGAGAAAACTTTTCAATTCGATTATGATATCCGAAATAAAGGTATAAAAAATCACTTTCATCGTAAACAAAGTTCCAAACATTGAGTTTATAATTTGCAAAGTCATTTCCAAAATCCATTTCACTTCCAAATTCTTTCAAAAATATGCCATTACGGTCGTAGATAGCCGGATACTTAACAACAGGATACATAACTTCAATTTCCTTATTGTTTTGTCTTCTCAAAATATTTAGCTTATCAATATCAAAATTTGCTATGATTAACCCTGTTTTTGTTACATAAAGTTCGCGGGCTATTCTCATTGGCATATGAATTCGTCTTATCTCTTTCCCGTCAAGTGTTAAAACGCTTATATTTCTAAAAGAAGACATGACATAAAGTGTATCTCTCTGTATTATAATTATACCAACTATTTCAAATTCATTAGGTCCCTGACCTTCTCTGCCGATAGTCTTGATATAATTAAGGTCCTTATCAAATTTTTGAATTCGTATATTTCCTTGCTCACCAACATATAAATTATTTTTACTGTCAATCGCTAAACAAATCGGAAGATTGAAAAGGTAATTCTCATTGTCTCCCTCCAGCTTTCCTATCTGTCTATAATACTTCAGCTCAATCCTTTTATCCTTCCAGAGAGGAGCTTTATTTTCTATAATTTTTTTCCCTTTTTCTGTTTTTATGGTATAAGTATTAAATTCCTGACCATAGCATACATTAAATGTAATTATTACAAATAATACTTGAATAATATACTTCATATTTCCTCCTGGAACCTGTTCTAAGTATTTATTTTAAGAAAAGTTTCCGAGAATCGCCAATTGATTGTGCTTGGAATTAATTGGTTTAATTATTTATCTACCCTTTTTAAAGTAGACTTATTATATTTACTTAATTATGATGCAATTGTCAAGCAGTATTTCTATTTCAAATAGTTCCACGTAAAATTTCTACGAGACTGCTGCAAAACTTGTTTTTCATGATTTATTTTGAAGTCTGTGATGATGGGGGGGATTGTTAGAGAGCTTGACTATTAACCGATCCAATCATTTCAGCTATTTTATCCTGGATTTTTATATCTACAGAACGAATTGCAAGCCCAATGGCATTTTTAATTGCGTATGATTTTGACCGGCCGTGGGCTTTGATTATTGGTTTGGTGAAGCCAAGGAGTGGTGCACCACCATATTCTGTATAATCAAAACTCTTTTTTAGCTTTTTTAATCCTGGCAACATAAGAAAAAGAGCAAACTTATATAAAAGATTCTTCTTGTATGCATAGGTTTCTAATTGAAAAATTGTATCTGCAACTCCTTCGGAAAGCTTAATAACAATGTTTCCGAGCCGTCCCTCACACACAACAACATCAGCAGCGCCTTTTATCAGGTCGAATCCCTCTACATTGCCGATGAAATTAAGGTCATTAAGCTGTTTTAGTATTTTATAGGCGGTGGTGAGCGTTTCACCGCCCTTTTCAGGTTCAACGCCGATATTGAGCAGTCCGATGCGGGGATTTTCAACACCGGAAATGTATTTTGTATACAGATATCCCATTACTGCAAAATGGACGAGGTGTTTCGCTTCACAATGAAGGGTAGCACCGACATCAAGAAGGAGCAGATGACCTGCGTGCGGCGGGTTAAAAGATGCCGTCGGATAATACGTGGCGAAGCCGCTCCGCTCGATACCGGGAATGAGCGGAATATGCTTTACCGATGCAAGAATGACCGCACCAGTATTTCCCGCACTCACCAGTGCATCAGCTTTATTCTGGGCAACAAGCTCGGCCGCAACAGCAATAGATGCATCAGGTTTCTGCGCAAGAGCTTTTGAAGGTTCTTCATCCATTGCAATTAAAGCTTCAGTGTGAATTATTTCCGAAATCTTCGTTTTTGCGGCATTTGCCGGCATCCTATCAAGTATGGCTTCAAAGGAGTTTCGGTTGCCGACAAGGATATAGCGAGCATCATACTGATGAGATGCCTCTATAATACCTTTTATAATTTCTTCGGGGGCAAAATCTCCCCCCATCACATCAACCGCAATGATAGGCATAGTGTACCCTATGGTTTTATACCTTTAAGACCTTTAAAAAATTATGGAGTTTGGACAGGTGATTATTCAAAACACCCACAAAATCCCGAGTACTCGGGACTGAAAACTGATTTTTTCAAAGGTCTCTACCTTGTATGTTTTGTTATTCAGCTCTAATTACCGGTAATACACTGCATTAAAGAGCAGTTTTACTGTTGACATCATCTGTGCACGGTTATGAACGGAAAAATTAAACATAATAACTCTCCCGTTTCCGAAGGGAATATCGAGTGCGGCGGATTTTCCGCGGATTTTATTGTCCCCTTGAATCCATCCGCTTATCAATAATGAATCGTTCGGGAATGATGCAATAATTGCAGAAGTGCGTCCGGCAGACACTGGTGTTGAATTTTGAAGCTCGTACAATGTACTCCCGGTATAAAAAGCGCACCCGTGCCGTTCCATCCCATAGGCAACAGGATGATTGATATTGTAATCCATTTTTAGTATAGTTCCTGGACAGTAGAGTTCACCGCGCCCGATTTCCTGCATACTATTCGTTACCGGCAAATTCATAATTCGGATTGCAAGCGCCCCGGATTGGCTGAAGCAGATGAGAGTTCCGCCGGCTTCAACAAATTTCTTGATATTTTCTGCGCCGGCATCGGTAATCCCACCGGCATATTCCGGAGGGGTATTTTGTGGTCTATTACCGGAAGTAATTGATTGGGCGCTCTGTTCGGGAAGTACAATTGCATCATACTTCTCTTTAAGATTCCCTGCTCGAATGTCGGCGTCGTGGAGAGACGTATAGGGGAATGCATACTGTTCATACAGCCAGCGGAGCCAACCTTCATCTAAATTCGCTGTCCAGGACTGATATATTCCTAAATGAAGCGGAGCAAGTTTTGTTACCGCCGGAGATGTTGCGCCAGAAGTGACGGTGATATGAGCATCCTTTGCAATTGTTTCCAAATCTTTTCTTGCAATACTTTTCCCGTTTATTATAAAAGTGCCTGCCGGATAATTTGACCCGCCGTCAGTAAATGGTGCGGTTGCCCATCCAACAGTTGCGGAGTTAGAAAGGAGTTTATTCAGGGCAATAAAGCTATTATTGTCGCGATGATCAAAATAATAATAGTTCCCTGTCCCGATTACATCGCCGACAGGTTCAACAGCAGTAACAATAGCAACAGGAGTATTATTTGGCACCGGTGCCGGAAGTTCGGAGTATTTCACACCGTACTGAATCGGCAGTGTCCAGCCAGTAACATCGTACGGACGGAGCGGCTGTTTCTGGTCTGCAGTGATTCTGCTTACCAGCGCTTGCCAGGCATCGGGATACTTCCATAAATCAGGGTAATTCTGGACTTCAAACATTGTTTTCGCAAAGTATCCGTACGGTTGGCTGGCTGGGATAATGTAAGTTCCTTTCGAAATGGTTTTTCCGCCCAGCGAAAAATCCCGTTCAGCCTGATATACTTCCGTCCCTAATAGAATCATACGGTTGAGCAGGAGTGCGGCAGTATTCGGGTCATTTTGAGGAGTATCAATAATCCAGCCGTAGGGGTATTCGGTATTGAATTGGGCAATGACGTCAGCGCCCATTTTGTATTTATTGAGTAAAAGTTCCCGCCGGTAGAGTGCGGCAGTCTCAAGTACGGAGCGGGAGGCGGTCAGCGTATATTCAACAGCATCGCGCAGACGCCACCAGCCGCCTTTCCATGGATTCGGATAAAAAACCGATTTCATAAAATCGCGGTATGCGGCAGGTATTTCATTAACGGTATATTCGTGGGGCGCCGCCATACGGTAGAGTGCAACCTCGGTCAGTAACGATGGGACATTGTGAGACGTTACAATCAGGGTTACATAGCCGGGATACCACTTGTCAAACGCTATTCGAGATATCGCACCAGGTTTGTTCTCTTCATCAAATGATTTTCCCATTGCAGCACCAAAGAGATTTTCCCATCGAATAACAAGCGGATGCTGGTTGGGATTGACCGGTTCTCCGGCAGGCGGAATAAAAATCCTTGTCGGAAATGGTGCCGTTTGATGATGGTTCAGTAAAACCTGAATACTCCATTCTTTATACTGCACACGGCTGATGTTCTGAGTTTCAAGCTGGGTAACGTTAAATGAATCGCGGTTGTTATCGTGTCCAATGTATTTGTGGTACAGCCAGGGCATTGAGCTGTTCTCATATTGTGTCCCAAGATATTTCATATACCAATCCCCGACAAGTGTCATTCCGTCCGGATTGGCAAAAACGAGCAGTGCAATCACGTTATCGCGGACAGATTTTGTTTTTGGGTCTTCGCGGGTGATAAGGTCATATGCCAATTGGACAATGTGCTGTGCCGGAGCAACTTCTGAAGCGTGGAGGCCACCGTCAATCCACACCACTGCTTTGCCTTCATCACTGAGCCGTTCCGCTTCTTCGGGCGATACTCCCCGAACGACACTCAACCGGCGGGAGATTTCCTTATACCGCTCAATCCTTGCCATATTCGCTTCAGAGGTAATAAGCAGATATTTCATCCGCCGTCCCATTGAGGTAGGTCCCATATCAAAGACCTTGATTCGTCCACTCTGGCTTGCAAGTAGTTCGCAGTATCCGATTGCCTGTTCATAGGTCATCAGTTTATAATCCGCTCCCGGCACAAATCCCAAGTACGATTCTGGCGGGGTGATTTGAGTGTAACCGATGGTATTCAAAAGCAGGAAACCGATACATATACAAATACCGCACAAACGCATAACTGATTTCATAGACGCTCCTTAAAAATAGAATAAATAGAACATACCTGCGTGAGGTTTAAATATATAACAATAGCATACAATATTGCAAATAAAAAGTCAAGGATAAAAGTAATTGCTCGCGTTTCTGTAATGGTAATTATATATGTTACAAACAACAAACACGATATTACCATATATGGTAATATAATGTGTATATGGTATAATATATTATAAAATATCTAAATTTATTTAAAGTTTTTTCTTGACTTGATGATTATTGTTGTATAAATTATACAACACAAGTATACAAAACCACCGCTTTTTATAACAAGGAGGAGAAGCAATGGACAATATTATTTCGAATATGTTTGGTGAGTTTTTTAAAGAACTTCGAATTAAAAATGGTTATACTTTGCGTTTTTATTGTAGAACGTTTGATAGAGATCCTGCCTATATAAGCAGAATAGAGAGAGGAAGAATTTCTCCACCGCAAAATAAAGATGATTTAGAGAATCTTGCTCATTCGCTTAATTTAAAAGACGGAACGGAAGAGTGGAATAAGTTTTTTGATTTAGCGGCTATTAGTAAGGGCAAAATTCCTGAATATATTATGACCGAAAAAGAGATTGTTAAAAAATTACCATTATTCCTAAGAACAATTACTGATAAAGAAATTGATGATAACAAGTTAAAAGAATTAATAGAACTTATAAAAACTGCATGATTTTAAATAATATCATTCATTTTCTAACAGACCAAGAATTACTTGCAAGCGCAGAAAACTTCCTTGGAATATACCATCAAAATAATAGTATTCCCGTACCAATTGATGAAATAGTAGAACATAAATAAAAAATACAAATTATCCCTTTGCCGGGATTGCATCAGGTAGCTGAAGTAGATGGTTTTATTACCAGTAATTTAAAAACCATTTATATTGAAGAAAAACTAATCAGTGCAGATAAGCCTTTTAGATATTATTTTACATTAGCTCACGAAATAGGACACTTAATTCTGCACAAATATATTTACAAACAAGCACCATTTAATAATATTGAAGAGTACCGTGAATTTAGAAAAAATTTTACAGCTAATCAGCAAAGGCGTATTGAAATGCAGGCAAACATATTTGCTGGATTAGTCTTAATACCGCAAGAACATATTGTTAAGGATTATAATGAGGCATTAAATTCAATTTCTGGTATCAAAATTAAATTTGACAGGGATAAATTAAACTCTGCCATTGCCGGAAATTTACATACTAAATATTGCGTGTCAAAAGAAGCAATGAAAATAAGATTAGATATTATGAATAGATATTAATTATCTATTATTGCTTAAATTATCCATATATTACAGCCGCTTCCTTCAATCATTTCTATATCACTAATTGTTTTATACCTATCTTTAATCTCTTGATTACACTTTTATTATTTGTTTTAAAATATTATTTTACAGACAGTAGATATTTTCGTTGTTGATAACGACACCAACGGCGAGCTCAACGAATAAAATTGAGGACATACACCTATGCAGACAGAACTTGGTCGTATTGACCACCATAATGTAGGAGATATACCAATTGAAGACGTTCGCCGGTATGGATATGCGTTGATAAACTGGATGTGCGAGTATTTCCGCACTATTGATTCCTATCCTGTGCTGGCACAGACAAAGCCCGGAGATATAAAAAACGCTCTGCCGAATGCATTGCCGGAAACAGGAGAATCGTTTGAGGCAATCCTGCGTGATTTCAACGAAATTATTTTGCCGGGGGTAACTCACTGGAATCATCCCAATTTTTTTGCGTATTTTTCGATATCCGGTTCGGCGCCGGGAATTTTCGGGGAGATTCTTTCTGATGTATTAAATGTAAACGGGATGCTCTGGAAGACATCACCATCCGCAACGGAGCTTGAGGAAACAGTTGTTGTGTGGGCGAAGGAGATGTTAAGCATCCCGCAGGAGTTTTTTGGGATGATTGTGGATACGGCATCGGTGGCGACGCTGACAGCGATTATTGCTGCCCGTGAAGCCGCTGGTTTGAATATCCGGATTAATGGATTCCCGCGGGGCGCTGATGCACCTGCACTCTGTCTATACTGTTCTGAGCAGGCGCATTCATCGGTTGACAAAGCCGCTGTCATTGCAGGGATTGGTATTGAAAACATTCGAAAAATACCAACAG